>Ga0123356_10000167_pt1 | contig 74184 bp, 60 predicted proteins | sample TergutEmb28metaG_2_FD_92546 | JGI IMG/M metagenome (GOLD analysis project Ga0123356, IMG submission 92546) | Embiratermes neotenicus P3 segment gut microbial communities from Petit-Saut dam, French Guiana - Emb289 P3 | ecosystem: Host-associated > Arthropoda: Insects > Digestive system > Gut ...
CCCGGCTGATTATCGAACCCGCCCCTCCGAAGTCGCTCCTTGCCCTGCTGGCGACCCTGGCGCCGCTCAGCGAGGATTTTCCGCCCATCCGAGACCTACCTCCCGATCCGGTCGATCTCTGATGCGCTTCCTGCTCGACACGAACATTGTTTCCGATCTCGTCCGTCATCCTCAGGGAAAGGTATTCCAGCACATCCGTAAGGTGGGTGAAGCGCGGGTTTCGACCAGCATCATCGTGGCCGCAGAATTGCGTTACGGAGCCGCCAAGAAGGGCTCGACGCGACTGTCCACACAGCTTGAGGCAGTGCTCAGCGCCCTTGACGTTCTGCCGTTTGAGTCACCCGCAGACGTCCTCTATGCATCCTTGCGCGCCGGCCTCGAAGCGGCCGGCACCCCGATCGGCGCAAACGACCTGCTGATCGCGGCTCACGCACTCGCTCTAGGCTGTACGATCGTGACCGACAATGAAAAGGAATTCGCACGAGTTCGCGGTCTCGCACGTGAGAATTGGCTTCGCTAAACCCGACCGAGGGGGCTTCGAGGGCCTCTCAATTTCCGTTAAATTATAAATTAGAACCCCTCCTCCTTCCCTTGTTGTCCGACCAATGGAATGTTGTGATCACGCTCACCGAGTGCGGTGACAGCAATTGCCGACAAAGAGTTCCCCGCGATCGAAACTGTTGCCATAGGGAAAGGCCGGACGATGGTGCGGAAATTCAAGACTCTCGACGCCAATGAAGCGGTGGCAAACGTTGCGTATCGCTTGAATGAAGTCATTGCGATTTACCCGATCACACCCTCGTCCCCGATCGGGGAATGGTGCGATCAGTGGGCTTCGGAGGGGGTTCGGAACCTTTGGGGCACGGTCCCCCATGTCATCGAGATGCAGAGTGAAGGCGGGGCTGCAGGGGCCGTGCATGGCGCATTACAGACGGGAGCCATGGCAACCACCTTTACGGCGTCGCAGGGTCTGCTCTTGATGATTCCGAACATGTCGAAGATTGCCGGAGAACTCATGCCGGCAGTCTTTCATGTCGCCGCCCGCACCGTTGCCGCCCACGCCCTGTCCATCTTCGGCGATCACTCGGACGTGATGGCCTGCCGAGGTACGGGATTCGCGATGCTCGCTTCCAACTCCGTCCAGGAAGCAATGGACATGGCATTGATTGCCCAGGCAGCGACTCTCGAATCCCGTATTCCCTTCCTCCATTTCTTCGACGGCTTCCGCACTTCGCACGAAGTGAACAAGATCGAACTGCTCGACGAAGACCACCTCCGCGCCATGATCAGCATGGACCGCGTGCTCGAGCATCGCGAACGGGCGCTCTCGCCGGATGCGCCGGTGCTGCGCGGGACCGCGCAGAACCCGGACGTATTCTTTCAGTCACGGGAAGCGGCGAATCCCTATTACGCGGCGTGCGCAGACCACGTGCAGGCGGCGATGTTGAAGTTCGCGCAACAGACAGGCCGCGAGTATCACCTGTTCGACTATGTTGGCGCGCCGGATGCCGAGCGGGTGATCGTGATGATGGGATCGGGCGCGGAAACCGCGGAGGAAACCGTTCAGCACCTGAGGGCTCGCGGAGAGAAGCTCGGACTGGTGAAAGTGCGGCTGTTCCGGCCATTCTCTCTACAGCATTTCGCCGCCGCTCTACCCCCTACGGTGAAGAAGATCGCCGTGCTCGACCGCACGAAAGAGCCGGGATCGGCCGGCGAACCGCTGTACCTGGATGTAGTAAATGCGCTCTTCGAACGGGCCGGCACGGGGACCGGGCCCAAAGACCCGCTTGCGGAGACGCCGGCCGCTCCACCGCTGGTCGTCGGCGGGCGATACGGGCTTTCGTCCAAGGAATTCACCCCCGCGATGGTAAAAGCGGTTTATGACAATCTCCTCACCTCGCGGCCGAAAAACCACTTCACCATCGGCATTCACGACGATCTGAGCCACTCGAGCCTTGCCTACGATCCCGAGTTTTCGATTGAGTCCGAAGACGTCGTGCGTGCGATGTTTTACGGGCTCGGCGCGGACGGCACGGTAAGCGCGAACAAAAACTCCATCAAGATCATCGGCGAGAACACGAACCACTACGCCCAGGGCTACTTCGTTTACGACTCAAAGAAGTCCGGCGCGATGACGGTCTCGCACCTGCGCTTCGGGCCGAAGCCGATTCATTCCGCCTACTTGATTTCGAAGGCCAATTTCATCGCCTGTCATCAGTGGATCTTCCTCGAGCGCTACGACCTCGTCCAAGCGCTCGTCCCCGGCGGCACTTTCCTCGTCAACAGCCCATTCGGCGCCGGGGAGGTGTGGAACCATCTGCCGCGACGCGTCGAGGAGCAACTGATCGCCAAGAAAGCAAAATTCTTCGTCATCGATGCCTACAAAGTCGCGCGAGAGACAGGCATGGGGTCGCGGATCAACACCATCATGCAGGTCTGCTTCTTTGCGATTTCCCGCGTGCTGGAACGACAGGACTCGATGGAGGCCATTCGCAGATCGATCCGCGAGACCTATGGAAACAAGGGCGACGAGGTGGTCGAGAAGAACCTGCGCGCCGTGGATCAAACTCTGAGCGGTCTCGTCGAGGTGACGATTCCGGAAAGGGCCACAAGCCAGATCGAGATTCCGCCGCTGTTTTCGGGGGCGAGCGCCTATGAGCGCAATGTGCTCGGCGCCATCTACGCCGGCCGCGGGGATGAGATACCCGCGAGCGCTTTTCCCGCTGACGGCACCTACCCCACCGGAACTGCGAAATGGGAAAAACGAAACCTCGCACTCGAAATTCCCGTGTGGGACCCGAAGACCTGCATCCAGTGCGGCAAGTGCGCGATGGTGTGCCCGCATGCGGTCATGCGCATCAAGGTCTACGAGGCCCGCCATCTCCGAGATGCGCCCCCAACCTTCAAGTCGACGGACGCCCGGGACCGCGAGTGGGCGGGGATGCTATACACCCTCCAGGTGGCGCCCGAAGACTGCACCGGGTGCGGTATTTGCGTCGATATCTGCCCTGCCAAGAACAAGAGCGAGACCCGGTTGAAGGCGATCAACATGGCGCCGCAGCCGGGGCTGCGGAAGGCGGAACGAGAGAACTGGGAGTTCTTTTTGAGGATTCCGGATCTTGACCGCCGCCGGATCAAACTGACGACCATTCGTCAGCAGCAGGTCGAGCAGCCGCTGTTCGAATTCTCCGGCGCATGCGCCGGATGCGGCGAGACGCCATACCTGAAGCTGGTTTCGCAGCTGTTTGGGGATCGGGCCCTGATTGCCAATGCCACCGGATGTTCTTCCATTTACGGCGGCAATCTGCCGACCACTCCCTGGACGAAAAATGCGGAGGGCCGCGGACCGGCCTGGGCCAACTCGCTGTTTGAGGACAATGCCGAGTTCGGGCTTGGCTTCCGGATATCGATCGACAAACAGAAGGAATTCGCCCGTGAGCTGGTCGAGCGCCTGGCTCGAGCACTGGGAGAGGATTTCGCGGCGGCCCTGCTGTCTGCGCCGCAGAGGGACGAAGCCGACATCCAGCTCCAGCGCCAGCGCGTGGCCCAGCTCAAGACCAGGCTCCTGAATTTGGACTCGCCCGAGGCGAGACAACTCATGGCGGTCGCCGACATGCTGGTCCCCAAGAGCGTCTGGATCATAGGCGGCGATGGCTGGGCCTACGACATTGGCTACGGCGGGCTGGACCACGTTCTCGCGAGCGGACGCAATGTGAACCTGCTGGTGCTCGACACCGAGGTTTACTCCAACACCGGGGGACAAGCGTCCAAGTCGACACCTCGCGCCGCCGTAGCCAAATTCGCCGCCGGCGGGAAACCTGGGCCGAAGAAGGACCTGGGGCTCATGGCCATGAGCTATGGCGATGTTTACGTCGCCAGCGTCGCCATGGGAGCCAAGGATGAACACACGCTGAAGGCCTTTCTCGAAGCCGAAGCCTATGACGGGCCCAGTCTCATCCTCGCCTACTCCCACTGCATTGCCCATGGCATCGACATGACCACGGCCATGTCGGACCAGAAGCTCGCAGTCGAATCGGGCCAGTGGCTGCTCTATCGCTACCATCCGGAGCGCGCGCGGAACGGCGAGAATCCCCTCTTGCTCGATTCCCGAACCCCCACTCGCAAGGTCCACGAATTTCTGGAACAACAGGCCCGCTTCAAGATGCTGAACAAGACCAAGCCCCGCGACGCCAGGCGTTTGTGGCAGCAGGCGCAGCACGACGCCGACCTGCGATTTCGCCTCTACGAGTATCTGGCCGAGAGGAAATTCCCTGACCGGGCGGACGGAGGGGAAGAACTTCAGATCGAGCACGGTCGCCCGTTCCCTGCCCCTCGAGGAGAAACGAGATGATTGACCTCACCACAACCTATCTCGGATTGGACTTGCGCACCCCGTTGGTGGTGTCGGCATCTCCGCTCTCGCAGCAGATCGACACCATCAAACATTTGCAGGATACGGGCGCCGCAGCCATTGTTCTTTATTCCCTTTTTGAAGAGCAGTTGCGCCGGGAAGCCCGGGAGCTTGAATCACACGTCTCGGCAGGCACGGAGAGCTTTGCCGAATCCCTGACTTATCTGCCCATGCGAAGCGAGTTCCGGACCGGCCCGGAGGCATATTTGTGTCACATCGAGGCGGCCAAGAATTCCGTCCGCATCCCGATTATTGCGAGCCTGAACGGCGCAACTCTCGACGGCTGGACCAAATACGCAAGAGCGCTCGAGGACGCAGGCGCCGACGCGATTGAGTGCAATATCTACTTCATTCCGACCGACCTGGATGTCACCGGGATGGAAATCGAACAGAGATATATCGACATTGTCCGCGCCGTCAGGTCGTCGGTGCGCATCCCGGTCGCGGTCAAGCTCAGCCCTTTTTTTAGTAACACGGCGCATATGGCCAAATGGCTGGTCGAGGCTGGAGCTCAGGGCCTGGTGCTTTTCAATCGCTTCTATCAGCCGGACATCGACCTTGACGAACTCGAGGTCAGGCCCAGCATTCTCGTGAGCACGCCACAGGCGCTGCGGCTGCCCCTGACCTGGATCGGAATACTGTACGGAAGAATTCCCGCAAGCCTGGCCGGGACCAGCGGAGTTCATAGCGCAGAGGACGTAATCAAGCTGCTGATGGCCGGCGCCGACGTGACCATGTTGTGTTCCGCGCTCCTTGCCAGGGGCCCGGACTATTTGCGCGTCGTCGAGCGCGACCTCCGCGCATGGATGGAAGAGCATGACTATAAGTCGGTCCGCGAGATGCAAGGCAGCATGAGTCAGCTGCGCGGTTCGAATCGAAGCGCATTCGAACGCGCCCAGTATATGCGGGCGGTAAAGGACACAACCTACGTCGAGAGGGCGAAGTCTCCCGATGTGAGAATGGTGGAGGACTACGGACCCGAGTAGCGTGCGCCATGAAGGAAACTCTGGTGGCGCGTGTCGCGCACAAACAGGCGGCGGCGCTCGCCCCCCCGGCATCGCCTCACCCTCCCCAAGCAACCGGCACTCCTCCGCCGAGAGGCATTCGATGCCACCGAAAACAGGTCTTTCGACCGTTTTCCGCCGGAAGTTCCAAACTCAGCTGAGGGTTCGTCCTGTGATTTCAATCACAACCGGGTGTGGCCCGGATCATGGCGGGAAGGTCCTGCTAACTCCAAACTTGATGCATGGATTTGGAGAACACCGCCGTGATGACACTCTATCGCCTGGTTCGCCTTATCGAAAACCATTCGAGTGAACTTGCCTCCGCCCTTCTCAACCGGGTCAGGACCTCCGAGGCCACACCCGGTTATCAGCTTGTCCCCGATGCGGACCTGAAAGAGAGGGTGTACGAGATTTACCGGCACCTGGGAGATTGGCTCATCACTCGGGACGAATTCGACCTGGAGGAGCGTTATCAGAAGATCGGCGCCCGCCGAGCCAGGCAGAATGTGCCGTTGAGCCAGGTTGCCTGGGCGATCGTTCTTACCAAAGAGAACCTCTGGGAATTTCTTCAGCTTCACTCTGAAATGGAAAGACCAGTGGAAGCGTTTGGTGAGTTGGAGATGCTTCAGTTGCTCGATTTCTTCTTCGATCGCGCGATTCACTTTGCCGCGGTGGGCTACGAGAAGGCGCACGCCAAGCTGCAGGTCGAAAACACCACGGCCACGGCTTAAAGGCAGGGGGCGCCTATGACTCGTACGGGGCTGATTTCAGAAAGACCGAAGAAGTTCGGATATGTGAGCGAACGCCGAATTCGACGGTACGGAGCTTGATTGTCAGTTCTGATTTTCGCTCTCGGAGTCGCTATGTGTTTGGCCATCCCAGGCAGGATTGTTTCCGCGGAAGAGAACGGTGGAATGCGCACTGGCAGAGTCCAGTTTGGGGGAATCGTCCGCCGGGCGCGTTTAGATTTCGTGCCCGAGGCCGCAATCGGCGACTATGTGATGGTGCACGTGGGTTTTGCTATCAGCAAAGTGAACGAGTCCGAGGCCGAGCGAACCTACGCGTTGCTCGAGGAGATGGGCGCGCTTTCCGGCGAACTTCCGCCCCCGGAGACTGAACCCGCGTGAAGTACCTCGACGAGTACCGCGATGCGAAGATTGCCCGCGCCCTAGCGGCCGAGATTGCCCGAGAGACAAGCCAGCCATGGGTGTTGATGGAGATTTGCGGCGGACAGACGCATACCATCGTGCGCTACGGCCTCGACGAGCTCCTGCCGCCGAATATCGAGCTCGTGCACGGACCGGGCTGTCCCGTGTGCGTCACCCCGCTTGAAACCATTGACAAAGCCATCGCCCTGGCATTGCGGCCGGAGGTGATCCTGGTTTCCTACGGCGACATGCTGCGAGTACCCGGATCGAATTCCGACCTGTTCCGCGCCAAAGCCCAGGGCGCCGATGTGCGGATCGCTTACTCGCCCCTCGAAGCCTTGAAGATCGCCGCCGCGAATCCAGGCCGCACGGTGGTCTTCCTGGCCATCGGTTTTGAAACCACCGCTCCTGCCAATGCCATGGCGGCATACCAGGCCAAGCGCCAGGGGCTGACGAATTTTTCCCTGCTGGCTTCTCACGTTCTCGTGCCGCCGGCAATTCGCGCCCTGCTCGGCTCGCCCGGCAATCGCGTCGAGGGGTTCATCGCGCCGGGCCATGTTTGCACGGTAATGGGCTGCCGGGAATACGAGGAGCTGGTGCGGGACTTCAACGTTCCCATTGTGGTTGGCGGCTTTGAGCCGGTCGATCTGTTGCAGGCGGTTCTGATGCTGGTAAAGCAACTGGAGAAGGGAGAAGCGCGCGTCGAAAACCAGTATGCGCGCTCGGTGAGCTATCCAGGGAACTTGCCCGCCCAGCAGATTCTGAAGGACCTGTTTGAAATCGCCGACCAGAAGTGGCGAGGGATGGGGACGATTCCCCGCAGTGGATTACGCCTTCGCGAACCCTACGCCGCTTACGACGCCGACAAGATCTTTGATCTGGAGCTGATCTCGGCGGAAGAACCGGAAGAGTGCATCAGCCGACAGGTCCTTCAGGGGCGGAAGAAGCCGACCGATTGCCCGGCGTTTGCGAGCCGCTGCACGCCGGAAACTCCTTTAGGCGCGCCAATGGTTTCCGCGGAAGGGGCCTGCGCCGCCTACTATCATTATCGCCGCCATCGAGCGGCAGGCTGAGGAGGTTCGGATTTGAGCCAATTGAAAACAATCGCCGGGCTCGCTTGTCCCGCTCCTCTGACAAAGCCAGACACCATCCTTCTGGGGCACGGCAGCGGCGGCAAGCTCAGCGCCGAACTGATGCGCGAGGTGTTTCTCCCGGTGTTTTCCAGTCCTCGCCTGGCGAAGCTCAACGATCAGGCAATTGTGAGCATCCACGGCTCGCGGCTGGCATTTACCACGGACTCCTTTGTCGTCTCGCCCCTGTTCTTTCCTGGCGGCGACATCGGCTCGCTCGCGGTGCACGGCACCATCAATGATCTTGCCATGGGCGGAGCCAGGCCCTTGTTTTTGAGCGCGGCCTTCATCATCGAGGAAGGCCTTCGGTTCGAAGTCCTCAAGAAGGTCGTCGCCTCGATGCAAAGAGCCGCCGACTCTGCCGGCGCCGAGATCGTCACCGGCGATACCAAAGTCGTCGAGAAGGGCCATGGCGACAGCCTCTTTATCAATACCACCGGAATCGGGGTGGTTCCGGCGGAGCTGGAAATGTCCGCGGACCGGGCCCGGCCGGGCGACCAGGTTCTGTTGAGCGGAACCATCGGCGACCACGGTATCGCCATCCTGGCCGAACGGGAAGGGATGGAGTTTGAAAGCACCCTTGAGAGCGATAGCGCCCCCCTCGACGGCTTGACCAGCGAGATTCTCCAGGCCACTTGCGGAATCCGGTGCATGCGTGACCCGACGCGCGGCGGGCTCTCGAGCGCGCTGAACGAAATCGCCGCCCAGTCGCAGGTGGGGATCGAACTGGACGAAGCCTTCATTCCCATACGTGAAGAAGTAAGAGGCGCCTGCGAGATGCTGGGCCTCGATCCGCTCTACGTGGCCAGCGAAGGAAAGCTCATTGCCATCGTTGCGCCGGAGAGCGCCGGTCGAACGCTCGAGGCCATGCGCGCGCATCCGCTGGGCCTGAAGGCCCAGATCGTCGGCACGGTCACGAGCGCACATCCGGCTCTGGTGACGATGAAGACCGCCCTGGGGACAACCCGCATCGTGGACATGCTTGCCGGCGATCAGCTGCCGCGAATCTGCTGATCTCTGCTATGCACGAAATTGGAATCGCCAACTCGATCCTGGAAGCAGTGAGCATGGAGATGGCCCACAGGCCCGGGTCCGTTCCGCGCACGGTCGGCGTCGGGATCGGCGAACTCTCGGCCGTGGATCCCGACGCTTTGCGTTTTGCCTTTGAAGTGTTGCGCAAGGAAACCGGACTCGCAACCCTGGAGTTGCGGATCGAAATGTGTCCACGCCGGCATCTCTGCCCGAACTGCCATTTCGAGTTCACGGTGGTCGAGTTCGACGCATGCTGCCCCGAATGCCGGCATGCATCCACAAAATGCATAGGCGGAGATCAGTTGGAAGTCGCCTATTTCGAACTGGAGGAGCATGAACCGGATACCGCTTGAGAAGAACATTCTGAGCGAGAACGACCGCACCGCCGCCGATTTGCGAGAGCGCTTTCGGGAGAATGGAACCCTGTGTCTGAATTTAATCAGCTCTCCCGGTTCAGGAAAGACCGCGCTGCTCGAGAGGACGCTCCAGTCGTTTTCCCCAACCCGGCGCGTGGCAGTGCTGGCGGGAGATATTCAGACGGAAAATGATGCCCGTCGCCTCGCGCGCTTTGGCTTTCCCGTGAAACAGATTACGACAGGCGGCGCCTGCCATTTGGATGCGCGCATGATTGCGCGCCATCTGGCCGATTGGCCTCGCCATCCCATCGATCTCCTATTCATCGAAAATGTTGGCAACCTGGTCTGTCCCGCCAGCTACGACCTGGGCGAGGCGGCAAAAATCGTTCTTTTGAGCGTCACCGAGGGCGAAGACAAGCCGCTGAAGTATCCGTCCATCTTCTTCAAATCGGAATTGGCGATCATCACCAAGACCGACCTGCTCCCTTATGTTCCCTTTCATCTCGCCTCTGCGGAAGCAAACGCCCGGCGGGTACACCCCGGAATGGAAATCGTGAAGCTCTCTTCTGCGAACGGCCAGGGGATTCCAGACTGGCTGGCCTGGGTCGAGAACAGAATGCCTGCGGCAAGCGAAGCAGTAGCTGGCGCGTGAACATCCGCCGCCACCTCGACGTCAGCGGAATCGTACAGGGCGTCGGCTTCCGTCCCTACATTTATCGCCTGGCTCGGGAGCGTCGTCTTGCGGGCGCCATTCACAATACGTCGTCCGGCGTGTCGGTCGAAATCGAGGGAACACCTGAGTTAGTGGAGGACTTTCTTCTCTGCATTCGGTCAGAGGCGCCGCCGCTCGCCCGCATTACCGAAATTTCTGTTCGCAACGTGGCCTGCCGGGGCGAGCGGGAGTTCCGCATCGTGCCCACGCGCGGCGGCGAAGCGGTCCGCACCCTGATCTCTCCCGATGTTGCAACCTGCGCCGACTGCGTGCGCGAGTTGCTGGACCCGAAAGACCGCCGGTATCGTTATGCCTTCATCAATTGCACCAACTGCGGCCCTCGCTTCACGATTACGCGGAATCTTCCCTATGACCGGCCCAGCACCTCAATGGCGGTGTTTCCGATGTGCGCCGCGTGCCAGGCCGAGTACGACGATCCCCTCAATCGGCGCTTTCACGCGCAACCGAACGCCTGCTGGGAGTGCGGACCGAAGCTCGAAGTGTGGAACGCGGACGGAGGCGAGATCGAGAATGTCGACCCTATCCGGCATACGATATCCCGGCTCAGAGCCGGAGAGATCGTCGCCATTAAGGGACTAGGGGGCTTTCATTTAGCCGCCGACGCGACCAATCGAGCAGCCATCGCCCGTTTGCGGGAACGCAAACGGCGGGTCGAGAAGCCATTCGCCATCATGGTCGGGAATCTCTCCGCGGCTGCGGAACTCTGCGAGATCAGCCCGGGCGAAGCCCGGGCCCTTCAATCGATCGAACGTCCCATTGTCCTCGTTCGGCGAAAAGCGAACGCCGTCATAGCCGACCAGGTCGCACCTTTCAATCGGGATTTAGGGATCTTTCTGCCCTACACGCCGGTGCACCACCTGCTTTTCGCCGAGGGCGGATTCCGGGCGTTAGTCATGACCAGCGGCAATCTCAGCGAAGAGCCGATTGCCATCGATAACCGGGAGGCGCTTCGGCGGCTGGAGAGGCTGGCCGATTGCTTTCTTGTCCACGACCGCGAAATTTTGTTGCGCTCTGACGATTCGGTGGTGCGCGTTCTGGAGGACGCGGGACCCGGCGCGTCGACCGCGGGTTCTCTCGATGGCCCAGGTTCCAAAGTACTCGACCGGGAGGGCCGTTCAGAACCTGCCGGGCGCGGGACGGGCATCCAGCAACTCCGGCGCTCGCGCGGCTTTGTTCCCGTGCCCATCTTCCTGCACAAACAGGCGCCGAGCATCCTGGCGGTCGGCGGCCAGCTGAAAAACACAATTTGCCTCACCAAGAACGATCACGCTTTTTTGAGCCAGCATGTCGGCGACCTGGAAAACTTGGACAGTTGTCGGTTCTTCGAAGACGCCATCGAGCACCTCGAGACGATTCTCGAGATCAAGCCGCAGAGGATCGCCTGTGACCTGCACCCGGACTATTTTTCCACGAAGTGGGCGGTCAAGCAGCCTGGACTGGTTGTCGGAGTGCAGCACCACCACGCCCACGTCGCCAGTTGCATGGCGGAAAATCATCTCGACGGGGAGGTCATCGGGATCGCGCTCGATGGCACCGGATATGGCACCGATGGCCATATCTGGGGCGGCGAGGTGTTGATTGCGAATTACCGGAACTTTCAACGAGCCGCGCACTTTGAGTACATCCCCATGCCGGGCGGCGAGGCCGCGATTCGCGAACCCTGGCGCATGGCGGTGAGCTACCTTGGTCACAACTTCCCGGGCGGCCTGACGGAGCTGGACCTGCCCATTCTCGATGCGTTCGGCCGAGACAGAATCGAGTTCGTGCTGCGGATGATCGAACGCCGGATAAACTCGCCGCTCACCTCCAGCTGCGGACGGCTCTTCGATGCGGTAGCCGCTTTGGCGGGAATTCGCCAGAAAGTTAACTACGAGGCGCAGGCTGCAATCGAGTTGGAGATGGCCATAGGCGGTTGCCATGACGAGCCTGCCTATCCATTCGAACTGTACAGCGATAACGACAGCTACATCGTCCGGTCGCGGCCGCTATGGGAAGCCATTCTCCGCGATGTCCCCGAGCAAACACCGGTGGGCGTCATCAGCGCGCGTTTTCACAACGGGCTGGTAGATCTGTTCCGACGACTTGCCCTGATCCTTCGCGAGCGCACCGGACTCTGCCGCGTCTGCCTGAGCGGCGGCACGTTCAACAACAGATACTTGACGGAGAATCTTTACCGCCGTCTCCGCTCGGAAACATTCGAGGTATTTACGCAAAGGCAGGTACCCGCCGGAGATGGCGGCATCAGCCTTGGGCAGGCGATGGTCGCCGCCCACCGTGTTTGATCTTTGATCTCTGGGATTGGAGATTCTCGCCGGTCCCTGAGGATTAAGGTTTTCCCCGGCCTGTAACCCTGTTCCAACGAGATCTTGCCTTGCGCTGACACCGACTCCCAATATCTTGGCGACCCGGGCACTCCGTTAAAACCTTGTCTCATGGGTTTTCCGAGCGTACTACCTCGCGCCAACGTGTGACTGCAACGCAAGACGCATGACGGCTGGGAGAGAACATGTCCCCCAAAGACAGGCGAGCGGGAACAACCATGGTTAACAGGAGTATTCGAGAATCATCCCAAGTGACAGACTTGAATATCATGGCTCGCGCTTAAAATAGGTGGTTTGCGTGTCCACAGGGACCACATGATTGCTGACTATCGTGGACATGTTCACAGTAAAAATGCGGTTCTGGGCAGGAATCTGAACAACGGCCGCGAGTTTTAACGGGATTTATCTTCTGCCTGAAGGGATGCCAGCCAAGTCGTCCTGGCCGTCGAACGAAAGAAATACAGCCGGCGATCCTATGATCTCGATTGGCCTGAGTTGTCTGTCGGCTCCAGCCTTCAACCGAAAGGAGATCTGAGGTCTATGGCAACTCCGAAAAAACCAGTTCCCCTTGCCGGCAGCGAGCGCACTCCACTGAAAGGAGCACGGGACGTTGGTCCGGTCAGCCCAAATGAAACCGTTGATGTGACCCTTCGCTTGCGATCTCGATCAGGAAAGAAGCCTTTTGTGGATGCGGATGAATTTTCGAAGCCGGTCAGGAACCGGAAAATCCTCAGCCGCGAGGAATTCGAAAAGCAGCACGGTGCCCATCCTGAGAGCATCGCCATGGTTGAGTCCTTCGCCCGCGAACACGGATTAACCGTCAAGGAGACGAGTGTGCCGCGCCTTACCGTCATCCTCTCTGGCAGTGCAGTTGCGGTGAATAAAGCCTTCGGCGTCGAGTTGAGGCTGTATGAGCACCCAGCAGGCCGGTACCGCGGCCGAACGGGCCGCATTTATCTTCCGGCAGACTTGCATGCGGTCGTCGCGGGCGTTCTTGGATTGGACAATCGCCCGCAGGCGAAACCACATTTTCGCAGGTGGCGCAGGCGAACCGGCGCCCGCGCCCACGCGAAAAACGTCTCCTATACTCCTCTCCAGGTCGCGACTCTGTATGATTTCCCTACGAACGTTGATGGTTCCGGTGAATGTATCGGTCTGATTGAGCTAGGCGGAGGATTCAATCCAACCGATCTCAGCAATTACTGGAACCAGTTGAACCTGAACCCGACTCCAACCGTCGCTGCCGTTTCCGTCGGCAAGGCCAGCAACCATCCAACGGGAGATCCGAATGGCCCTGACGGTGAAGTGATGTTGGATATCGAGGTTGCCGGTGCGATCGCGCCCGGCGCCAAAATCGTCGCCTACTTTGCCGAGAACACAGACGCCGGTTTTCTCAACGCCATCACAACCGCCATCCATGACAATACAAACAATCCGTCGGTCCTGTCGATCAGTTGGGGTGGTCCGGAATCTTCCTGGACGCGGCAAGCCATGACCAGCATGGACGAGGCTTTTCAGGCTGCGGCAGCGATGGGAGTGAGCATTTGTGTGGCAGCCGGAGACGATGGCTCAAGCGACGGTGTAAACGACGGATTGCATCACGCGGACTTCCCGGCATCGAGTCCAAACGTGCTGTCCTGCGGCGGCACGCGATTGATCGCTTCCGGTACCAACATCAGAAGCGAAACCGTATGGAACGAACTCGCCAACAATGAAGGGGCAACCGGGGGCGGTATCAGCGATGTATTTCCGCTTCCCAGCTACCAGAGCGGTGCTGGTGTTCCGCCATCCGCCAACCCGAATCGCCATGTCGGTCGCGGCATTCCCGACGTGGCCGGAGATGCGGATCCAAGTACCGGATACATCACGCTCGTCGACGGACAATCGGGCGTTGTTGGTGGAACCAGCGCGGTAGCTCCGCTTTGGGCCGGACTGATTGCGCTCATCAACGCGAGCATCGGTAAACCCGTTGGATTCTTGAATCCGCTGCTGTATCAGCAGGCAAACGCAGGAGCGGATTTCAACGACGTAACCTCCGGAAACAACGGAGCCTATTCGGCAGGTCCGGGATGGGACTCCTGCACCGGGTTGGGATCGCCTAAGGGACTGGAGATTGCCGAGTCCCTGAGCACTCCAGAGTCCGCCGTCAAGGCAGGGACTTAGACCAACAGCGCTAAGATGGCCGGATTGTCGAAGGTCGGAGCCCCTACCCTGTCGATGACGTCCAGACTTGTCGTCCGCAGAAATTCGTCCGGCCACCGGTTAGCGGTCCCGGCAGCAGCTGTGGGGGGGGAAGGGGAAACGGTTCATGCCCGGCTCCATCGTCCGGCTGGCTGACACCCAGCCTCACTGCGCGGTCATCCCTTGCACCGGACGCCCGGAGACGACGAGACCTATATATCGCGATATTTCGCGCTTCCTGGAAAGTGCAAAGCCCGCCGTCTTTACCGGAGTTTTCCCCAGAGCTCGACCTCTCACGAAAGGAATCGATCCGTCATGCCCAGAAAGCCCAAGGCACGCGTTTCTCAACCTCTCTTTGCAGAACCCGTCTTCGCTGAAGGCGTTCCTGCGCCCGATCCTTCGCAATTCACCGTCGCACCCGACGACAGTGCAGACTATACAAGCCAGGTCAATGCCCTGCTCCACACCGAAGTCGTCTCCTTCCCGCAAGCGAGGGGCACTCCCGGCGATGTCTCGTCGCTTGAAACCGCTTGGGGACCAAACGGGGCCGCCGTCATCCAAACCATCAACAAAGCTCAATCCATCACGTTCCATATGGTTGGAGACAGCGGGGCGACGTCCAAATCCACCTTCCCCGCCATGATCAAGGTCTCCGACGCCATTGCCAACGACTTCCACAGCGCGTCCGCCGCAAACCGTCCATCGTTTCTTTTTCATCTCGGCGACCTGGTCTATAACTTCGGAGAATCCGAATACTACTACGACCAGTTCTACGAACCTTATCGCAACTATCCCGCGCCCATCTTCGCCATTCCCGGAAATCACGATTCGTTTGTGCTGCCCAATACTCCCAAGGGCAGCGAGCCGCTCACCACCTTCCAGCGAAATTTCTGCTCGGCGACTCCCACCGTCACAGTCGAAGCGGGGTCACTTCACCGCACGTCTGTGACCCAGCCCGGTGTCTACTTCGCGCTCGACGCTCCGTATGTGCGCATCCTTGGACTGTTCTCAAACGCCCTCGAAGATCCCGGAGTGATCTCGAGCCAGACCTCAAGTTCGGCCGCCAAGTCCAAAAAAGCCACGAAGCGGAAGAAGGGAGCCAGCAGCGCCGGCGGACCGCCGAACTGGCCCATCGTTCCTGACTACCAACTTGCCTTCCTTTCCGCGCAACTCGAGAACATCAAGAGTACTCACTATCCAGGCGCGGTCATTCTCGCCGTTCATCATCCTCCATTCGTTTACTCGCCGCCAGGCGGCGGTTCGAGCGGGGGCACACACTATGGCAGCCCGTTCATGCTTGCCGATATCGACACAATCTGCAAGAACGCCGGTGTTTATCCTCACGCCGTCATTTCCGGGCACGCCCACAACTACCAGCGCTACACGCGCAAGCTTCACTTCAACGGGCGAAGTTATTCCGTACCCTTCGTCATTTGCGGAGACGGCGGCCACAACGTTGATAGGCTGGTAAAATCGAGCTTCGGCAAGCAGACGGCCGAACCGGGCAACAACATCGATGTCAGTTATATGGACGCCGGCAAAATCGTCCAATCGACCGGCCTGACCCTTAACAAACACGACGACCACAACTCCGGATTCCTGCGGGTCCAGGCAACGGCCACCCATCTCACCATCACCTTCAATCCCGTCCCGAAATCCGCAACTACCGCAAAGCCCGATACAGTCACCGTGAACCTTGCGGCTCACACGGTCGCGTAGCATTCAAAGGGGTCTCAGTCGAACCGGAAGTGCGTGACCACTCATCAGGGAAACTCTTGGAGGGAGATCAGGTTCTCAGCTTCACCCTGGCGAGCAGGCAATACGGACGTATTTCGAACGCCCTAAACAGCAAGTGCGCTGGTGGGGTAGAACATCCTTTGAGTTCGGAATCATCATCAACGTAAGCCTTAGGTGCCGAGGCAACCAGACCAGATTGCATGAGGCGCCAGGTTGACAAGGCTGACAAGGCTATTTGGAGGCTTCCGCTGTCTTTTCATTTCATCGTTCGTTTTAAGCCGCTGCCAGGAATGGAGGGCTTGTTCCGCGAGGAGTTACTGCGTGTCCATGGACCATCGAGAAACGAAGCGGGCTGTCTCCGAATGGATGTCTTCGAGACCTTTCGGGAACCGATCGAGTTTGCCATTCACTCTGAGTGGGTCGATGAGGCCGCGTTCGAGTTGCACGCCACGCTACCGCACACTACACGGTTCATTGCCGCCGCCGAGAGGCTTTTGAGCCATCCGGTTCAGGGACTGAGGATGCGACAGATCGGCGGCGAACCTGGTCGGGCACTTGAGCCGCGAGGCCACTAGAAGCAACGAATCGACCAATTGGGCCGGGCGGCAACGAAAATCCCAACGACAAGGCACGTGGCCGCGTTCTCTTTCCAACCTCTCGACGCGGATGCGGAGACCGGTAATTTCGCAGGACGCGGACGGCACGCCACGAAGGCCCGCATTTCCGCGTTGTGCCGCCAGAGCGCTGAAACCAGAGCCGGTCTGGCCGGCAACCATATTCATCTGATTCTCAAGCACCTTGATCCGCTGTCCAGGCGGCTTTCGACGGCTTCAATCTTGATACTCGATCGGTCCGTCGTCGATCGCCTGACCGAGGGCCGACGACGGTCAGTCTGAATTTCGAATTGTCAGCACCGGGCACCGCGCCTGTCGAATCACTCGATGCGCGATCGCGTTTGACCAGCGAGTCGCCGCTCCCGGATGCGGGCCGGCTGAACGTACTCCGAGGACGATCAAGTCCGCGTTGCGTTCAGCAGCGGTTGACAAAATGCATTCTGCGGGAAGCCCGAATTTGATAATCAGTCCCGGCTTCGACCACAACTTCGCTTCATCCGGGATAAGCTTCTCAAGCTCGCGAAGCGCCCACTCAGTCGGCGCGGTTCGCCCGCGTTCACGTTCTGGAATGACGTGCAGCAGACCCAGCCGCGCTTGAAACTCCTGGGCAAAGGAAACCGCCAAGCCCGCCGCATTCTTCGATTCTGCCGGCAGACTCGTTGCGCAGAGGATTTCATGAAAGTCGACTTCCGCGGGCGCCAAGTCTTTACCGTTCGGTTCAAATTCCTGCTTGAGCCCTCCCCAGGTCCGCGGTCGAACCGTGAGCACCGGACAAGATGCCTGCCGCAGAATCTGCTCGGCAGCGGAACCGAGCATCAGTTTCTCTATCCCGCTACGCCCATGGGTTCCGAGCACTACAAGATCAATGTGTTCTTTCCCGATGATGTGAGAGAGCACGCTCCAGATCGCGCCGCGGCAGACATAAATGTGGTGAGGAATGTTGTCGAGGCCGGGTGAGAGATGCATGATCCGCTCGGTCGCGTCGCGGCGGGTGCTTTCGTACCCCGACTCGAGGGCACCAAAAGCCCGAGTGTCCCCCCCGACAAACGGGTTGATCTCAGCAATGACGTGCACTGCGTGCAGCGTGCTCTCATAATGGCGGCAAATCGCGAGGGCGTAAGGCAAAGCAGTTTGCGAGGCGGCAGTAAAATCAGTCGCGAAGAGCACGTTGTCGATCGAGATGCGTGCGCGGATTGTCTTTTCTACGACCGGCATGACCCAACCTCCAGTTTCGAGTGTCGCCACTTGCGGCAGCCGACGCCGTGATGGCCATCACCCTGGGCGGTGATTCGTCTGCTGATTCGTCTATTGATGCGCCCCCGTTGACGCGTTTCTCCGTCGCGAGTCCGTTCACTTCAGTCTTCGGCATTGTCGAGGAAGCGGGCAGGTTGACGGAGCCTCTCGTTCAACTCTCGGGTCGAGGCGCTGGTTTTGACCGTACCCGGGCCCTGGCGCATCTCAGCACGTCGCATCCTCGGCTCGCAAGGTCAAGACAGGGCAGTTGGCCCTGACTACCACCGGGTGCGTTGTTGAGCGACCAAAATGGGTGACCGGCCCCAGACGACCGAAAGCGGGCCGAACTCCCAATAGGATGAGGTCGGCTTGGAATTCTCCCGCCGTCTCGAGGATGATCTCAGCGGGAGCGCCAAATTTCGCGATAAATTCGGGCGGGTGCCGAAGAGCTCCACGATCGGGCACGAGCTCTTCCAGCTTGCGTAGCGCGACCTCGATCGGCCCGGGATGCTGGTGCAGGTCATCGCCGAAGCAGTCGATCACATGCAGGAGCGTCAAGCTCGCATGGAATTCGCGAGACAGCGAGATCGCATAGGATGCCCCCCGCGCGGCGTCAGGCTTCAGGTCCGTGGCATAGAGAATCTGTCGAAACTTGACTTCGAGGGGTGGCAATTCGGGATGGCGCCGGAAATTCAAGACCTGCGTGCTGAGGGGAACTCTGGGCCCGATAGTCAGGACTGGGCAGCTGGTCTGGCGGAACAATTCTTCCGCAATGGATCCCATAATCAGCCTTCCCAGCCCGGTCCGGCCATGGGTGCCCAAAACCATCAGGTCGATTTCCCGGTCGCGAATCAGGTCCTGCACAACTTGGGAAACCCGGCCGTGGCGAACATAGGTCTTGTGAGGATAACCCCTTAAGCGCAGAGATAGGGCTTGCATCCTCTCCCGCGCATTACTGTGCGCGTCTTCGTAGATGGAGCCGAAAACAGCGGGATCGGGAGCGCCGGGTCGCAGCAGTGTCGCGTTAGCGAGCACATGAACGACGTGCACCACGCTTCCATAGCGGAGGCTGAGGGCAGTCAGATAGGGCAAGGCGGCTTCGGATACTTGCGAGAAGTCGGTGGCGAACAAAATGTTCTTGATGGCCACATCGGTTGCGAGTTTCTCTTCGAGAACGTTCACGGCGCACCTCCATCTATACGATCTGCCCCAAAAGGCGCGCCCGCGGTGGTCGGTGTCACCTCCGTCGGTGATTTCCGTCACATGGAGTGTGGGTCTTGGCAGGCGGATGTGGAGCACCAGTTCACAGAAATCTTCCGGCGCCGGAAGCCCCCGACTTCAGCCGCGGGAGGAACGACACGGGGAGGAAGGCGCTTGCTAAGTAGCACTTTGTATCATACCATGTGGTTGTGGTTGACATCATAGTAAATCGCAATGCCGTATATCAAACTGCATACCACGTGGTGTGGCCCGAAATACCGCAGGCAAATACTAACTGGTGATGTGGCGACCTTTCTCCGTCAGTCGCTTGGCAAAATCTGCCAAGCGCGGAAATGGCGGATTCTGGCTCTCGAAATTCAACCCGACCATGTCCACATGTTCGTCTCGTTTCCGCCAGCCGTCTCTATTGCCGAGGCCGTAAAAATCCTGAAGGGCTCGACGGCGCGTTATCTGTTTACTCAGTTTCCGGGGATAAGAAGGCATCTCCGCAATGGGGCATTGTGGTCTCCGTCTTACTATGCCGGAACCGCTGGACAAGTAAGCGCCGAGACTATTCGGCGGTATATCGAGCGGACTGAACATATCCGGGGGAGGCGCTAGGTGGACCTAACAGCGGTGGTTAAGCTCCTTCCCGACGCCGCGCAGCGCGAGGCGCTCCGCACTACTATGGGCTTGGCTAACACCTGCTGTGACTGGATGTCTGAAATCGCCTGGGACACCCGGACCTTTGACAAATACGCCCTGCAGCAGGCGACATACCACGAGGCGCGCGAGAAATTTGGACTCGGGGCTCAGGTTGTGATTCGTGCTCTCGCCAAGGTCGCCGACGCGTACAAGACGGCTTTTGGACTGCACCGAGACCGTGTCCGCAAGGCGGAGCGGCGTAACCGGAAGCTTGTTGCCAACGGGGAACAACCAATACCGCTTCCGGTTATGGAGCGTTGCCGGTTTGGTGAAAACGGAGCTGCTGCCTATGATGACCGCATTCTGGCGTGGAAGGTAGACAAGAAGGCGGTTTCCATCTGGACGATTGCCGGTCGAATCCAGGTTCCATTTCAGGCCGGTGAGCACCAGATGGCCATGCTTCAATATCGGAGCGGCGAATCCGACCTGATGTACCGGCGCGGCGAGTTCTACCTGGCTGCTGCCTGTGACATTCCGGTTGTTGCCCAGAGCGCGGCAACTGAGTTCCTTGGCGTTGACCTGGGAGTCGCCAATATCGCCACGGACTCGGACGGCAACCGCCACTCCGGAAGCCAGGTCAAGTCGGTTCGCTTCCGCCATCGGCGATTGCGGGCTCGCCTGCAGAGCAAGCAATCGCGGGCGGCCAAGCGCCGTCTCAAGAAACTTTCGGGCAAGGAATCGCGCTTTGCCCGCCACATCAACCACTGCGTTTCAAAGGAGATCGTTGCCCAGGCCCAAGGCAGCGGTCGCGGAATCAAGCTTGAACAGCTGAGCGAGATCCGAGACCGCTTAACGGTTCGGCGCAAACAACGTGTTGTTCTCCACAGTTGGGCGTTCTACCAGCTCCGGGTGTTTATCGCCTACAAGGCGAGGCTCTCCGGAGTCCCGGTTATCTTTGTCGACCCCCGCAACAGCTCGCGTGAATGCGCCAAGTGCGGGTATATCGACAAACGGAACCGACTCAACCAATCGACCTTCCGCTGTCTGGCCTGTGGACACGCCGGACATGCGGATGTAAACGCTGCCAGGGTTATCTCTGGCAGGGCGGCCTGTAAACCCGCCGAGGGCGGCAACGCCCGACTTAGCGACTCTGCGATGGTTCGCATGAGTTAGTTAAAAGCTTCCGACTTTAGTCGGGAGTTGTTTACTGATAGGTCTCCTAAGGATTTGAAAATGAACCCACTAACGCAAAGGGGGCAATTATCCGGGAACCAAGATTAAGCGGGGATAAACATTGCTTTAAAATTCCGTTAAGGTCCCGAAAGGATCGCCGGCCCGGGGGCTCAAAGGCATTGCGGCGCGGGCGCCGGCTTCCGGAACCGTAAACCCGATGGTGGCGGTCGCAATGGCGTTCGCCCGATCCGGGACTTCGATCTCCGTTGCATCGCACCGCCGGCGATTCTCGGCCCGAACTCACAGGATCTCGGACCCCCAAAAGCTCGCGCCTTCAGCTTCATACCTCCGGTTTCGATGGCTGGCATTTCAACGCTTCGGCAGCACTTTGAGTCGGCTCAACCCAGGTTTTGCTCGACCAGGTTCTGGGCGACCAGTGCCCTCCGCGCAACCAAGTCGTGCAGTCGCAGTTTTTGGGGTTTCCGCAATTTCTATGAGCGTAAGGGCCGGCGGGCTCGACCGGCGCCACGTTTCAATTCGCGGCGTTTCGACGCGGCGCCCATCCAATCCAGCTCAGGCCGGATCTCGAAGAGAAATTGGAGCGGGAGACGGGGATCGAACCCGCGACCAACGGCTTGGGAAGCCGTGACTCTACCACTGAGTTACTCCCGCTCTCGTGCGGCTTCATTTTAGCGCATCTCGAGGCCAGATGCAGACAATTGGCCGCCACCCGAGAGATCCTCTCTTCCTGCCGGCGCCAAGAGGTCGAACCCGGCGTCGCCTCCCTTCTCTGCTTCTTTTCGCCACCGTCATCTCTCCGCCGCTGTTCGGAATCGATCATTTCAACAGTATGGTTCCGTACCACAATTTCGCCAGCAACAGTCCTCCGAGGACCGCCAGCCCGATGCTGAGCAGGGTGCCGATCAGATAATATTCGGCAAAACGCTCCTTCAACTTTGGAAATCTCGCAATCGACTTTCCCGTCACGATCAAGCCCACCATCGAGGGAGACTGCACCAGGACCGCGGTCACGACCAAGAATCGTTCGAGCCAGCCTATGTACATTCCGGCATTTTTGAGTTGTTCCTGCGTTTCGCCTCCCCTTTCCACTTCCATCGCCAGACCGCGCGTTAAGTACCGAATGACATATCCGCCCGCGAAAATCACCGCCACGTACACCACCGCGGCCTCCAGAACTCTCTCCCCCGTGCCCGGCGACCAGCTGAGCTGCGATCTGACCATGGACCAGTTCGGGCGGGTGAGGACCCACGAGAGCAGGAGGATCGTGCACAGATGGAGCGCTTGATCCAAGGCGAGGACGAAGGCCGAATCCATCCCGCCTGCCGTGAGAAGCAGTCTCTGCTTTGCCCAATCGATCCCGAGATGCGTCGCGATGTAGAGCAAGACGGCAATCCAGAACCCCGGCGAGGTCAACCAGTTGAGCCCCATGAAAACGGCGATGCTCACGCTCAGGAGGGCGAGGTGAATCAAGCCGTGCGGCAGATACGCGCGATTGCCCCAGCCTTTGTCTTCCACCATCTTGGACGGCTGAAACGTGAAATCGGCGAGCAGGTGCGCCAAGACGAGGCTCAGGAACAGTTTCAGGAATGGTTGCATGTTATTGTGCAAGGCTCCCCGGGTTGCACGTCAGCGCGCGGCGACCAAGCAAGCGTCAATGATCTGTTCCATCGCCTGCCGGGTTTCCTGAATTTGCCACCAGAAACCGCGCCGCAAGTTCCTCGAAACCGTCGATTCATTCAGCTTCAATCTCCTTGCCGTCACATCCTGGCTCTTGGTCTCCATCCGGACATCGATCGTCTGCCACTGCTTGGCGGAGATGTTTTCGAGCAAGGTATCGTGCAAGTTGTAGATTGTATGCGCGATGAGATCAAACGTCTTGTTGCCGGTCTCAAACGCCGTCAGAATCTTTGTCTTCCGCGGTCTTGCTTTGAGGCGGTTTAACGCCTCTCGCGCCCGCTCGAAGGCCTCGCCCCCGGCAAACAGATTCACCGGCTTCTTATAGGGCTCGGTGACCTCCCCAACTCCAATCCCAATCCAAAGTTCGAGCGGATGAAAGTACCTCCGAAGGTCCACAATGACCGCCGGAATGTTTGTCGGCTGCGCCAAGATTCCCTCAAATTCGTCCCAGGCGGTTACCGCATACTCCGACAGAACCCACTTCTTCTCAACATGGAGCCGGGACACCCGATGCAGTCTTTGGTCTCTCTTGCGCCGGAAGTCCTCAATACGCCGTGATCCGACAATGTCGCAGGTGACGGCCGCATAGGTTTTGACGGTAGGTTTCATGTTCTTATTGCATCGCCTGATGCAATTCTAATCATATTGCACATTTATATGCAATAAAATGCGTGCTTGCGGAATATGGGGCCTGTGGCTTGGGATAGAGTTGACGGACGTGCATCGGCGCGGCAGTCTCCTGCCCCTTGCAGAGGCTTGACGGGCTGGACGCGCTCTGTCGGCAGCTTACCTCCCGCCGTATAATCAATTGCCTCAGCGCAACATTCTGGATCACGGAAAATTCTTTTAAGATCTAGAAAAGGACGCCCTCATGCGATACCGGCTCTTGGGCAACAGCGGTCTCCGAGTTTCAGAGGCCGCGCTCGGCGCTATGACCTTCGGTGAAGACTGGGGCTTTGGCGCGCCGAAAGACGAATCCCGCAAAGTTTATGACGCCTTCCGCGATGCGGGCGGCAACTTCGTCGACACCGCGAATGTCTACAACAATGGCACAAGCGAAACCTTTCTTGGAGAATTCCTGAAGGGTCACCGCGAAAGCGTTGTTCTGGCAACAAAATACAATAACGCTATGCCGGGCAAGGACCCCAATGCCGCGGGGAACCACCGCAAAAGCATGGTCCAAGCCGTCGAGGGCAGCCTCAAGCGCCTGCAAACCAGCTATATTGACCTCTACTGGGTCCACATCTGGGACGGACTCACGCCGGTTGAAGAGGTCATGCGCGCGCTGGATGACCTCGTCCGCCAGGGCAAAGTGCTCTATGTTGGCATCTCCGACGCCCCCGCCTGGTGGGTCGCCCAGGCCAACACTCTCGCTCACCTCCGCGGATGGTCGCCTTTTGTGGGCTTGCAGGTCGAGTACAGCCTCATTGAGCGCACGCCCGAACGCGAACTGATGCCCATGGCCCGGGCGCTGAACATCGGCTTTACCGCGTGGTCGCCCCTCGCCGGCGGCGTACTCACGGGCAAATACCACGGCCACGGCTCCTCTGAACAAGCCAGGCTGAGCGACGACACGCGGAAGGAGTTTCGTCCCGAGCAGCAGCGCGCCGATCGTGTCGTCGCTGCCGTCAAACAGCTCTCCGAGCGACTCGGGCGCAGCATGGCCCAAGTCGCTCTGGCCTGGCTGCGCTACCGCGAGGTTCCAGTCATCCCGATTCTCGGCGCGCGCAAGCTGGCACAACTGCAGGACAATCTCGCCAGCCTCGACCTGGCCCTTTCGCCCGACCAGGTGAAAATTCTCGATGCGGCTAGCCACATCGACTTGGGCTTCCCCCAGGAGCTGTACGCGAAAGAGTTTGCCCATGCCCTCCGGTACGGCGGCATGCGCGACCAGATTATCGCCTGACTCTGCGTTTTAGCCGGCTTAGCCGACGCAAATGGGCAGACGCGGAACACCATGACATCTTCAGAAAAGCGCCTAGATTCCGAGCAAATTCGGCTGCAGCTTCAGGTAGTTGTGCTCCTGCGCCCACAGGTTCAAGGGGATGGTCGCGAGTTCATCGACAATCGGGACGGCAAGCCCGTTCTTCGTCAGGTCAACCGTCTTGATGTAGCACCTGCAGGTGTCGCAAGCTTCAAGGCGCACATGTGGGAATTGATCCGCGGTATAGACAGCCAGCTCCTCCACGGTCTCTTCTCCGCAGGCGGGACAGCCGATCCGCCCGTAGGCCCACTCCGTGAAACACAGCGAGCAGACGAGCGAGCGTTTTCCACCGTCGCCTTCCGGCCGCAGAACGCCAACCGCGGGTTTACTCCGGCAAAAAGGGCAGACCCTTGAGGTTTCGCCGCGGCTCGCGGCTTCGCCATGGTCGGCAAAAAATTCCGCGCAGGGCTGCAAGAAAGTCAGCACGAGCAGCTCTTCGCCGCTGATCGCGTTGCCATGGGTCGCGTTCGCCCCGACATGGCCTTCGCCGAATAAAATCCTGGAGAATCGTTCGTTCCAGCTGCTGGTCGATTGCGCCCTTAGTTCCCGGGCCGCCTGAGCGATCGGCGGGGGAGCGGACGATTCCACCGCTGGCAGAAATTCGGGAAATTTCGCCGCCAGAAACTCAAAGTCGAGATGCTCTCCGGCGAGCTGAGGAAATTTCCCTGCCCTCCGTGTGCCGTTCCTTTGTTCGTGGGCAAGGTATAGCGCCTTCTGCAGCGTTGCCAGTTGTTTGTAGAAGCCGAGTATCTCAGCCGCGAAAGGATGCGACGGCGCAAGTTCTCCCGCACGGCGAATGCGCTGGTCGAACTTCGGTCCCTTCATGGTTGCGAAGATCTGTCGCGGGTCACCTGCTCATACCACAGCCGGTGGTGCGTCCTGGCCCACGAGTCCGAGACTTCGCCCCGGATGATGGAAGTAAAACCGCCGCGGACCATCGCGGTTCCCATGTAAATATGAATGATGAAGCCGCCAATCGTCGCGAGCGCGGCGATGACGTGCACGGCAACCGCCAGATAGCGCAGCCAGTGGAGGCTCCATGGAATTCGTTCCGGAAACCACAGGACGAGGCCCGAGAGCACCAGCAAAATGGCGCCATAGAGCATCAGCCAGAAAAACAGTTTTTGCCCGTAATTGAAGCGCCAGATCGGCGGAAGCTCTTCGTCTTCGTTCCGGATGTAGTGCTCGATGGACCTCGACCATGCGCGGTCGGCATCGTTGATGCGCATGTCGTCGCGCCACTGCCCAAGCATCACGAGCGTGGACACCAGGAACACCAGGCCTAACCAGGGATGCCAGAAGCGTGCCGTCGGCCCTCCGCCGACGAGAATCGCCAGCCAGAACATATACGGCGACCAGAAGGCGAGGCCGGTGATCAGGCAATAGATATAAGCCAGCCCGGCGATCCAGTGGTTGACGCGTTCGACGAGCGTATAGCGCCGAATTCTGCCGTCTGGAGCGCGCACGAGAGGCGAAACCACACGCGTCGCGGTCATGGCCGTTCTCCTTTCGTCTCGTCCTCACTCCCGGGGCCTTCGTCGTGAACCCTCTTGGGGCCAAACCGCAGGTAGTGCAACGTGACTCCGACCACGCCGAAGAGCATGGCGAAATTGCCGATCCACTTCGCCGGCCCCTTCCAGAGCCTCACCACCCAGGGAACGTGAGGATCTTTGGGAAGGCCTCCGTAGGCTTCGGGGTTCGTTGCGTCGTGCAGAACATAGATCACACCCGTTCCGCCCACGCCTGGGGGATCGTAGACGCCCGCTCTCTCAAAACCGTAATGCTCGCGAAGCTGCTGGGCGCGGGTTTCCGCCAGCCCTTTCATGTCGTCCTTGGTTCCGAAATGCAGGCAGCCGGTCGGGCAGGCCTTGATGCATGCAGGCTCGAGACCCACTCCCACCCGGTCGGCGCACAGCGTGCACTTGAAGACTTTCTTCGTCTCGGGATTGAACTTCGGAATGTTGAAGGGACACCCGGTCACGCAGTAGGAGCAGCCGATGCAGTGCTCCTGCTGGAAATCCACGATTCCGTTGGCGTACTGGACGATCGCGCCATCGGCCGGACATGCCCTCAAGCACCCCGGGTCGGCGCAGTGCATACACTGATCTTTGCGCATCAACAGCATCAGAGTGCCGTCGTCGCGCTCGTGCTCGTTGAATTTGATCAGGTTCCAGTACTTCCATGTCGTCTCCGGCATGGTCTGGTAGGTATTGTCGAATGTCGTGTCGGTGAGTGGATATCCATTCCATTCCAGGCACGCGACCTCGCAAGCCTTGCATCCGATGCAGGTCGTGGTGTCGATCAGTTTGCACACCTGCTCGGCGCGTTCGACGTTGGCGCCGGGAGCCTGTCCCGGGCGGCCCGATATTTTGCGGATTTGCAGTGTGGCCTGGCTCATGGCTTATACCTTCTCGAGCTTGACCAGGAAGCTCTTGAATTCGGGCGTATAGGCGTTGGGATCGACCACCGTGGGCGTCAGCCGGTTCGCGATCGTCTTCGCATCTTTCGCTCTGTCCTCCTGGATCCCGCGATAGCCCTGGTGAATGGGCAAACCGATCTGGTAAACCTTCTTGCCGGCAATGGTCATCGGCTTGATGCGTTTGGTCACAAATGCCTTGGCTTCGTAATATCCGCGGGCGCTCGTGACCCGGACGTTGTCGGCCCCCTTGATGCCCAGTTCTTCGGCCAGCTCAACCGGGATTTCGACGAACTGCTCGGGTATGAGCTGTACGTTCACGGGATTGTTCTTGGTCCAGTAGTGATAGTGCTCCGTCAGCCGGTACGTGGTGCAAACGATGTTGAAGCCCTGGTCGGGCGTTCCAAACCGGTTGAGGGAAGTAGCCAATTTCTTGACCACCGGGTTGTTCTGCTGATTCGGGTGAAGCACGTTCCGGACCGGGCTCTCAAAGGGTTCGTAGTGCTCGGGGAAAGGTCCGTCGGCAAAGGCCGCGAGCGGGCCGAAGATGCGGCCGACCCCCTCCGGGTTCATGATGAACGGTCCCATGTGGTCCTTGGGATGGGAGTCCGGCTTGAAGTCGGGCACGTCGTTGCCCATCCAGAGCTGCGCGCCTTCATTCCACCAGACCTGCCGGCGCGCGGGATCCCAGGGCTTGCCGTCCGGATCGCAGGAGGCGCGGTTATAAAGAACCCGGCGGTTGGCCGGCCAGGACCACGCCCAATTGGGATGAATTCCCAGGCCGGAAGGATCTTCCGTGCCGCGCCGGGCCAGTTGCGGCCCGGCTTCGGTCCACGAGCCGCAGTAAAGCCAGTTCCCGCTGCTGGTGGTGCCGTCGTCTTTCAGCCACGCAAAACCTGGGAGTTGCTGGCCTTTTTTGATCGTCTGTTGCGTTTTGGGATCAGTGAGATCGGCCAGGGCCTTGCCGTTGATCTCCTTCGCGATTTCAGAGAGCGAAGGATGCGCGGCATCGCTGTAGGCCCAGGTGAGCGACAGGATCGGATCCGGGAATTTACCGGGATCGGCTTTGTAGAGCTCGCGAATGCGGAGGAAAATCTGCGCCACGATGTCTTGATCGAGACGAGCCTGGCCCGGGGGAGGCAGGGCGACATTCTTCCACTGCAGCCAGCGGGACGAGTTCGTCATCGAGCCGTCTTTTTCGGCGAAGCCGGCGCAGGGGAGGCGATAAACCGTGGTGTTGATCGTCCTCATCTCCTCGGCAGTGATTCCCGGAGACTTCCAGAATTCGCTGGTCTCGTCGGGATAGATTTCGCCCACCACCAGCCAGTCGGCCTTCTTCAGGGCATCGATATTCTTCGTGGAGTCCGGGCCGATGGCGACCCCGTTCATGCCGAAGGCAAACATCCCCTTGACCGAGCCCGTGTACATCCGGTCCCACATTTCCGTCCAGGAGTAATTACGGTCGATCTTGGGCATGTAATGGAAGGCCCAGTCGTTCTGTTTCGTCGCCGCATCGCCGAACAAGGCTTTCAGGAACGAGACGGTGAACTTCGGCGTGTTGGACCAGTAATTGAACGAGTCCCACATGTGCGGCTTCGAGGCAGTGGGAGTAGTCCGCTTCAGATAGGTCTGCAGGTCGGTGTCGTTGGGATTGGGCACTTTCAAGTATCCCGACCAGATATCGAAGACGCCGCCCATGTCGGTCGCGCCCTGAATATTGGAGTGACCGCGCAAGGCGTTCACTCCGCCGCCGGCCCGCCCGACGTTTCCGAGCACTAATTGCAGCATGGCTGCAGTGCGGATGATTTGCGTGCCATAGGAGTGCTGCGTCCACCCGACGGCGTAGATGATGGTCGCGGCTTTCTTCATGTCGCCGTCTTTTCGAACCGACGTAAACAGATCGGCAGCCTTCAGGAACTGATCTCTGGGGATGCCGGTGATCTGCTCGACCGTCTCGGGCGTGTACCGCGAATACTGCTGCCGCAAGAGCTGAAACACGCAGCGCGGATGCGCCAGGGTGAGATCGAAGGCAACGTTGGGCGGCAGCGCAGGAGTTGGCTTTGCGCCTGCGCTTGCTTTTGCCCCGGCAGCGCTCGGCGCCGGATGGCCCTGACCCATGCCGCCGTGGTGCTGTGCCCCCCCGGAGTGTTCCGCCTCGGAGGCTTCATGCGCCGCTGGCGCATCATGCACGGCGCCCGCGGCGGCGCGAGCCGCCTGGCCACTCATGTCGCCGCCCTCTTGATAGTTCCAGGTCGATTTGTCGTACACGCCGGTTGCGGCGTCAAAGCCGGAGTACAAGCCGTCCTCCGGGAGCCTGAAACCTTCCTTCACGAGGAAGGCGGCATTGGTGTAGTTGACGAGATACTCGTGCGCGATGCGATGGTTTTCGATGGCATAGCGAATGACACCGCCGAGGAAGGCGATATCGCTCCCGGCGCGAATCTGCAGAAACAAATCCGCGTTGGCCGCAGTGCGGGTAAACCGCGGATCGACGACGATCATTTTCGCGTTGCGCGTGCGCTTGGCTTCAATCGCCCACTTGAATCCGCAGGGATGGTTCTCGGCCGGGTTGCCGCCCATGATGAGCATCAGGTCGGTGTTCTTGATGTCGGTGTAGCCATTCGTCATGGCTCCGCGTCCGAATGTGGGCCCCAAACTGGAGACCGTGGGGCCGTGTCAAACCCGGGCCTGGGTTTCGTAGTAGCAGACCCCCAGGCTGCGCATGGCCTTCCCGGCCAAATAGTTGAATTCGTTCGTATCGGTGCAGCCGCCGATCCAGGCAATGCTTTCGCAGCGGTTGACGGTGTGCCCCTGCGAGTCCTTTTGAACGAAAGTCGCGTCTCGCGTCTTTTTCGTCCAGCCCGCAATTTCATCGATGGCCTGCTCCCAGCCGATGTCCTCCCAGTGATCGGATCCCGGCCGGCGGACTTGCGGTTTCAGCAACCGGCGGGAATTCAGGATGTCCTGCTCGAGCGAAGCCCCTTTAGGGCACAGGGTTCCACGGTTGATGGGATGGTCGGGGTCGCCTTCGACATGGATGACCTGCGGCGTGACATTCTTGGCCCGGTCGCCAATCGTATAAATGATGACGCCACAACTCACCGAACAATATGGACAGGTCGACCTGGTTTCCGATGCACGAGCCATCTTCAGCTCGCGCAATTGTGCGTAGGCGGGCTTGAGATCGAAACCCAGCAGGGTCAGGCCTACCCCGCCAATGGTGGTGACTTTCAGAAAGTCCCTGCGGCTGGTGTTCATAGGGCCACCCCTTTCGCCATAGTCCAAAAAGCTGAGTCCGTATCGCAGGCAAAACTAAGCCGGCTGTTTTTGGATGCGCAATGGATTCTGTATGTTAGTCTAGCGAAACCGTTAATTCCCACCCTGAAAGACGACCCAGACTATAACAAAGGAACAAGTTCCCGTTTCGCTTATTTGCGTTCTTCGACGCTCACTTGGGCATCACCTGCGTTCCCGTCCCCCGGACGGCAATGCTCCCCTTCGGATCGACGCTCAGCCAGACATCCCCTGCCGGGAACCCGCGAAACCTTCGAGGTTGGCCCGTTCACCCCCCGAAACGACGCCGGCCGTTTAGCTGTCACGACCGGCACGAATAGAGAGGCTGCGCACGATAAGACACTCAGGGATGGCGCTTCGCGAGGACCCCCTCGAGGTCCTGCGCTGCCTTGTCCATTCCCGCGGCAGCATTTTCAATGACTTGGGCGACTTGTGGGATTTGGGCATCCGCTTCTTTCCACTTTTTTTCGTCCATGTATTCGCGCACCGCGGCGATGGGCTTGGCGCCGTAGCCTGTGTAGGCGCCCGGGGCATAGATCTGGTTCTTGAACCAGGGACGCTCGGGAAGGCCGTTTTCGTTGAGGAACAGCCTCGAGACTGCGATCAAGTCGTTGTTTACAAGCTGCTCCCCCGGTTGAGACAACTCCGGCGAGCCGCTTGCTTGCCACAGAGACTGCGCTCTCGCGTAGCGTGCCGCACTCTTCTTAAGGGTCTCAATCGCATTCTTGATGGGCGCAAAATTCATGAACGGGGGCACGGTTTCCCGCGGGGGTGGAGCCGTTGGCCTGCGGGGGTCGTTGATTGCCGTGAATACGCCTTCCTGCCACTCGAGATTACGCTCGGTGAATTCGTCCTGCTTGTCTTTGAGGAGTTTCTCGAGCTCCGCCTCGTACTTGGCGATGGCTTCGGCCTGCGGAGAATAATCGACCGGTATCAGGTCGGCATCCGCGAGCCGCATCATCGCGCTGCCGATGGTTTCTGCCAGGGCCCGCCCGTAGAGGAAGTCCTTGTCCACGAAGTGGGTATACCAGTAGAAGTCGTCGTAGACGGAATGATATTGAGTGCCGTCCCCCTCGCCGCCGAATTCAACATTCAGCGTGGGAATTCCGGCGTAATCCTGGAACGCCGTGTAATCAGACCCGTCGCCGAGACTCCTCAGCACCAGGTCACGGTGGTTGCGAATGTTCTTACGCTCTTCGGCGTCCTTGGCTTTGGCGATGCCGCTCAAACGCGCACGTTCGAGGACGGTCAGCTTCGTTTCGGGATCCTGAATGTCCCGCGCCACGCCGCTGATGAAGCTCTGCAAATCCTGGGTTCCCCCGGCACCCAGAAAGCCGCGCTGGTTGCTGTCGGAATTGATGTAGGCCACCGCGTGTTTCTTCAGGTCATCGGCGTGCGTCTCCACCCATTCCACCGAACCGAGCAGACCGGGTTCTTCCCCATCCCACGCACAATAAACAATGGTGCGCCTCGGCACCCAGCCCTGACGGTGTACTTCGCCGAGCATCCGCGCCTCTTCCAGCAGAACGGACTGGCCGGAGACAGGGTCGTCGGCGCCATTTACCCAGGCATCGTGGTGGTTGCCGCGCAATACCCATTGGCCATCCTCGGACCCCTTCAGGGTGGCGACCACATCGTAAATCGGCTTCAGGTCCCAATTGGAGGAGACTTTCAGGTGCACCACCGCGGGCCCCGGACCGACGTGATAGACCAACGGCAGCCCGCCGCGCCATTCCTGCGGGGCTACCGGTCCCTTCAGCGCGGATAGCAACGGAACGGCATCCTCATAGGAGATCGGCAAGACCGGGATCTTCGTGATGGTCTTGGCGTCTTTGATCGCCAGCCGTTTCGCGCCCTCCGTCGCGCCCACACCCGGAGTGAGCGGGTCGCCCGGATAGTCCGTGTCCATGACGCTTCCCCGCTGCACGCCGAAGCGCGGCCGCCAGCCGCCCGCGGGGTAGTCGTCGCCGTTCGCGTACCCGTCCTCCTTGGGGTCGGAATAAATGATGCAGCCCACTGCCCCATGCTCGCCCGCCACTTTTGGCTTGATTCCCCGCCACCCGGCCCCATAACGCGCGATCACGATGGCCCCTTTGGCCGAGATTCCCATCCGGTCGAGCCGCTCGTAGTCTTCGCGGTTGCCGTAGTTCACGTACACCAGTCGCGCCGTCACGTCGCCGTCGATCGAATAGGCGTTATAGGTGGGCAGTTGTTCTGCGGTTTGAGCAGACGTGGGATCGACGGGCAGCACCGGCTCTGCGAGTCCGGCGGTAAATTTAGACGGCTCCACGAGCTCGAGCTTCCGCTCTCTAGGAGTAGGAAACAAAACGGTGAAGGTCTCGATGCGCGCGTCGAATCCCCACTTCTTGAATTTCGACAGGATCCATTCGGCGTTGTCCTTGTCGTAGGGGGATCCGACGTGATGCGGGCGGGCGCTCAGCCGGCGCATGTTTTCGCGAATATTCTCGGGCACAATTCCACCGCGGAATTTCTGTTCCCACTGTCTTTCTTGTTCCGAGGTTTGCGAACTATAGCCGAGCAGATAGGAAGGCGTCTCGCGAGTTTTCTCTTCCGTGGTCTGCGCTGTCAGGATTTGGCTTAACACCGTGACACAAACAATGAGTCCCCGCACTCTCATGGACGCTCCCCGTCGGTGAAATGCAGCAGCAACGAAACACAGGACTTTATCACGATTTTCGGTACGAGGGATCGGCGGCAGCCGGGCCGAGAGGCTCCGTTCGCTTCCTCGCGCCGTGCCCTCGGGCCCAGCCCTGTCTTGTTTCCACCCTTCGCCGGTGCGGCATTCGTATATATCGGTGTACGATATACTTGCTCATTCGCCCTGATGGCCGATGATTGCGCTCAGAAAAAGAGGAATGCTGTGGTATCTATGCCGTGCTCCTGTCTACATCTATCGCTGGCATCTGGAGTGGCTCGTCGGGAAACGCCTGTTGCTGTTGACCCATACGGGACGCCGCACGGGTCTCCGGCGTCAAACCGTACTGGAAGTCGTCGAGTACCGGAAAGAAGGTCCTGAGCTTATCGTGGCCAATGGATTTGGCCCCGATTCCGACTGGCTTCTGAACATTCAGGCAAGGTCCGACGAAGAAGTCACCGTCGGGCGGCGACATTTCGCCGCGTCGCATCGTTTTCTCGGCGAGGATGAAGCGTCGAAAGTGATCGAGCGTTACGAATATCGCAACCGGTTCGTTGGCCCGCTGGTTCGCGCGGGTTTCACCTGGCTCGCGGGCTGGAGATATCGTGCGAGCGACAGGGATCGCCGCCGGCTGGTCGGCCAAATTCCGCTACTCGCCTTCCGCCCTCGAGTATGACCCTCGACCACGAGAACGCAGGCGTCATCCTGCTCTCTTAACCGCCTGACACCGTTCGGTCGTCTCTCTCGCGCAGGAAACCCCGCGGTTAATCTGATCTGGCGTTCACCGATTGCGACCACGTGAGCTGGGCTCCGCACGGGCGATGCCAGTTATTACCGAATCCTTGTTACTCCTCGCCAAGCTGACGGGGAAATGCTTGGCATCCGGCAGCCGTATGACCTTGGTCCAGAGCCGAACTTGTCCCGGGCCGGCATATCGCGTCCCAATCGCTCTTCGCAGCGTGGAGTTTCATTTCCGTCGGGCATTGCCGGGACAGCGCCATCTGGTCAGAACCGGAGGTTGACTTTTTCCGCTGCTTCTTTCGAAGGCATCACGGCGTAAATCTCGAAATCGATGATGTCACTCCAGTTGGCTATCCATTCATCGAGCAGCGCGCGATCTTCGGTCTCCATCAATTGCCAGCAACGATCCAGGGTTTCCGCCACCCAACTGGAAACGTAAGACAAGCCCATGGGCATCAGTCGACCCCGTTCCCGAAACCGGCGGTACACGGGCGCAGGGTCGCCATTCCTGAAGTTCTCAATGACCATGTATAAACTCATGCGCCTCCCGGGTAACAGGTGTTTGCATCTCGCACCGGACCTGCAAACCTGGCCGTCTCTCAAACCATCGCGCTGGATTTTACTTCAAGGACCGCGAAATGCTCACAAGGTTCTTCGGGGAAACGTTGATCGTGCCGGCCACCGTGCTGTCAAGGTCGCTGATCAGGAAAAACGCAATGGAAAGAGTTACCGGCGCGACCAGGAAGAGCGGCGGACTTGTGTGGTGCGCACCGTAGCCGATCAAGAGATTCGAAAAAACGGCGATTAAAAACATCAAGACCCATGCGGAGAAAGGGATGCGGTTCAGCCAGGCCGCTCGCGCGTCGCCTTGTGCATTCGAGATGTCGCCCAATCCCGAAATTACCAGAGCGGTCACGGGATTCGGATTCGCGGTGACCCCCGCGCGCACCACAGACCACAATTGAGACTGCAGATCCTCCGTATCTGCGTTCACCTTCGCCATGTGTTGGTTACCGTGAGTCGTATAGAATTGAACCCGTACGCCAACGTACTGCTTCAGCAGATCACGCACTCTGGCGGCGTCCTGGGGATCCAGCAGATCGGCACGCATGAACTCGGTGCTGATTGCACTGGCCTCGGCCTGCTCATAACTCCTCCGCAGATCATAGCTGCCGACCGCCATCGAGAAGCTGAAGCCGATAAGAAGTCCAAGCAAGGTCAGAGTGGCCCCTAAGACAACCGCAAAATCGGAGCGCTCCTCGTCCGTGATCGGATGAACTCGGCTGCGAATCAAGTCGCCAAGTTCGGTCGCAAAAAAAAGCACCACGAAGGAAACAATCAGAACCAGTATCGGAATATCCGTCAAGTTCATTCGCAGTCTCCGTCCCTCTCCACCAGCCGACTCACGACTTGCGCCGCGTAGCGACCCTGTCGCAGTTACGCCCAATCGGCAAAAAACTCGCACCCGAAACCGCAGCCGTGTGCTGCAAATCCATGAAGTCTTTATAAAGGATCTTGCGAAAATTTATAACGTCTCGCACGCAATAACTTAGTTTATGCGAAGACAGGCTGGAGATTCCCATGAGCTGGTTCGATGTCCATCGAGGAAGTATCCTATCGCCGGAGCTGTTTTATCAGGCGCTCACGGGGACTCCTGCGGCGACAAGATTGGGCGGATGGCTCGTGCAGCGCGAAATCCGGCGACGTGCACGCAGGCGGAACCATCCCTTCCCGGACGCAATAACCGGGACGCAATACTATCCGCGGAGAACCATTCACACCGGACGGACGGCAGGCCTCAATGGTGATGGGAGTGCTTGGGCGACGCATCTTTGTGGTTCGCTCGCCCGCTTTCGTCGGCCAAGTTAACCAGACCGCGTGCAAATGCGTCCGCCCGCCCCCATCGCCCTGGAATTCCAAGCAGCTCGATCCGCCCGATTTGTTTCGGGACTGCCGGATCGACGAGAAGGCGCTTCCCGATCGGTTCCAGTCCCAACATGGCGCGCAAAAACAACAGAGGGGCGCCCGCGGACCATGCCTGCGGGCTGCATGCCGTCGGATATTCGACGGGAAAATTCGTCTCCTTTCGATCGTACCCGGCGAAGGCCTCCGGCAGCCGGTATTCGAAATACCTTGCAGCCTCCAGATTCGCCATGGACAATTGTGCCGATTCCTTCTCAAACCCGTATTTTCGCAGCCCTTGTGCGATGAAGGAGTTGTCAAAAGGCCACACCGTCCCTACGTGATAGCCGATCGGGTTGTAGCTGCCCTCGTCATCGGCCATGGTACGAACACCCCAGCCGGAAAACAGTCTCGGACCCAGCAGATGACGAGCACAGGCCTCTGCCTTGTCGTCATCGACGATGCCGCTCCACAGCAGGTGGCCGATATTGGAAGTCAACGAGTCCACTTTGCGTTTCTTGCCATCGAGCGCCAGCGCGAAGAATTGTCTTTCGGGAATCCAGAAGTCGCGGTTGAATCTTGTCTTGAGCTCAGCGGCCTCTTTTTCCAGGCGTTTTGCGGTTTCAGGCTCGCCCCAGAACTCGCGGGCCAGTCGCGCGCACCTGCGCTTGGCGTCGTAAACATAGCCTTGAATTTCGCAGGTAGCAATGGGCGTGGGCGCCAGCGTTCCGTCGGAGAACGCAATGGAATCCCAGGAATCCTTCCAGCACTGGTTCTCAAGGCCGGTTTTTTTATTGCGGCGCTCGTACTCAACATAGCCGTCGCCGTCGCTGTCGCCATACTCATCGATCCACCGCAGCGCCGCCTTCGATTCCGCCTCGAATTTCCTGACCAGGTCCCCTCTCCCGGACCATCGTTCGTATTCATCCATCAGCACGAGGAACAGCGGCGTGGCATCGGAACTTCCGAAATAAGGGGAGTGCGGGCGCTCCTCGAAGGCAGTCATTTCACCCATACGGGACTCATGCAGTATCTTTCCCGGCTCCTCGTCGCGAAAATCATCGCACCTTGTGCCCTGCCGCAACCCCAGCACCTGCAAGGTGGAGGCAGCGAGATCGGGCATGAAGGGCAGCGCCTGAAAACTTGTGAAAATGCTGTCCCGTCCAAACACCGCCATGAACCAGGGAAGGCCCGCTGCCGGAAGCGCGTCTCCCGGCGCAAAGCGGGAGTAGAAGCGCAGAGCCGCCAGGTCAACCAGGGAACGGTGGTAAATTCTCTCGAAATCGGGCCAGGTGGAATGCAGATGCGGCGCCTTCACCATCCAACTCTCCAGACTCATTCCGATGTTCGGAGTCGGAGTGTCGTGCACGGTGTCATACTTGGGCTTTTTCTTCATGCCTTCGGTGCCGTCCACAGCCACCAGCACATTCAGCCCTGCGTGCCATTCCCCGTGCGGCTCCAGGTGTACATGAAAACGAAACCCCTTCTCGTCGATTTCGGCCGGCACGCTCGAGGTGATGCGTGTTTCACGGATAAACTTCTCTCTCTGGTATCCGAGAACCAGGCGGTGGTCCTCGACCCGCCGATAGAACTTGCCCGCCCGGTCGAACTCCGCATCTTTCACCTGAAACAAATCCGCGAAGTCAGCGTCGGCTTCCATCCTGACATCGAGGTCGAGCGGCGCAGCTTTGTGATTGGTGATCTTGAGATCTTCATGAAACCCTCCCCCCACCGCCCGCTGCCGCACGATGGACATGGGAGAATCCACGTAAACGGTGCCGCCCCCGGTATCCGGAACCAGGAAGAATTGCGAGGAGAAGTAGTTCACATCGTCGGTTGAAAGCGGGTTCGGCAGAGCTCCGTCGACGGTCAGAACCCAGCGGGAAAGAAAGCGGGTATCTCCCTTGAACAGACCATGCGCTTCTTCGGGAGAGGTGGCGATGTCACCCCGTCGATCGCTCACCACGAAGGTGTCACCCTCAAGCATGCTTACGGGTTTCGCTCTCATGCTGCCTCCTTTTCCTTGCCTTCTTTCCTGCTTTCTTTCTTGCCTTCGAGTTTCTTGCCCTGGAGCTTGGCGCTGATCAGTCCATGAAACTTCTGCGCGAGTGCAAGATCACCGCCGATCTTTACCCGTCCCTGCATGCTGGCAGTGATCAAATTGCGCCGCCCCTCGACAATGTCAATGAAATCGGCTTCGTCGCAGCGTATCGTGCAGTCGGCATCATGCCTGGCTTCTTTGATCTCGACGTTTCCGTCTTCAACGGAAATGAACCAGTGCCCCACGTTTGCAATTTCGAACAGGTACGTTCCATGAACGCCGCGCAGGCTCGGCTCATGCTTCTGTAATTTGTGCCGTTCGTAGAGTTCGTGTGCCGTCGTCATGATTTCCTCCGATCCATTCAATCGACTCGTCTGGTTTCTGCCATCATGTTTCTGCCATCATGGGCCGGGCCCGGGAATCACGGCGGGACTCGTCGAGGAGCGCCATTGCAGCCTGCAAATCGTGAGCGCAAGACATACCAACCCCTACCGCTACCGCCCCTGAGCCACGCCAGTCAGGTTCGCCTCAATGGATGACGCCGCCCTGCCAGTGAGGAGAATACGGCGCCCTGTTTGTTGGTTGCGGTCCCACCTTGCCCCCCTTCCGATCAGCTATCCAGGTTTCGCCCGGCCCAACATTTCCTGATCCGCGCAAGCATTGGCGGTCGATCCCCCATCCGCACGGCAGAGTGCTTCGCACACGCTCAAGAGGACGTCGCTGTGATGCGGATCCGGCTCGAGAAGGGCAACTCTCTTTTTCGAAGGGAGTACACCAGGTCCTTTACGAATAGTTCCAATTTTGGGCACGGCGTCCCGGCTTGTCGAGGTGTGCTGAAAACTATGGCCGCCTGTTCCCTTCAGTCACGTCCAAGGGGAGCAGATTTGTCAAGCAAACGATACGAAATACCAGCAACTACGGTAACTGGCAATATTGGCAGGGCTTGATTGGCAGGGCTTGACACACTACGTTCGGCACGTCTGCCTCATGGCGTGCTCCATGCCCACCCGCAGCTTGTGCCGAATCTTCGTCGCGTCCACGGTGACCACGATGGCTTCTTCGGCGAGCAAGGCGGAGGCGATCCATCCGTCGCGCCTCATAACCTGCACTGCGCTGCCGTATTTCTTTTTCGGCGGTCGCGGACGGTTCTTGACGGACGTAATCCCGTTCGAGTGCTTCACGAAGGCCGCCGGAGAAACCGAAGGGTGCCAACCACTGTGATAAAACTGGCGTGGTGAGACGGTCCGTAGGGTGAATCGCCCAGGGATCTCTGACGAGCCTGCCCTTTCTGCCTAGAGTACCTCTTTGACTAGTACTTGCGACTCGTACCTGCTTCTAGTAAATGACTTTCAGGGAAAACTGAATCTGTCGCGAGGTTCCCGCGGTTTTGCTGATCACGCCGAACCCTGAGCCCTTGATGGTATTCGCCGGCAGCCCCATGTTCACCACGTTGAACAGATTGAACAACTCCGCGCGGAACTGCAGGTCCACCCGCTCGAGACCGCTCGTCCGGCGGCCAATCGGAGTCGTCTTGATGAACGCAAAGTCGAAATTGTAGTACGCCGGCCCACGGAACGTATTCCGGCCGAGCGTTCCAAAGCGCCCCGAGTTCGGTCCCGTTCCCCCCGGAAGGCCGATGGGGATGTTGAAGTAAGAGGCGTTGCAGGGGCCTGACGCGCAATCATCACCCAGGCCGAAATAGTCCTCCCGGCGCCGGGTTGGACTGTGGGCGGTCGAAAGGACTGGCTTCCCGATCTGGTCCGGCCGGTCTGCTCCATTCGTTCCTGCGCCGGTTTGCTGAATCCCGGAGTACACCGTAAACGGCGAGCCGCTCAAGATCGTCGAGATGCTGAGCAGTTGCCAGCCCTTGGTCAACAGCTGGAGGCCATCTGACTGAACTCCCAAATGCTCCACGTGCAGATCCTGCGCCGCGCTCAGGGTGAAAGCGTGCGTCACGTCGAAATTCGACGGCCCTTTTTCCGCGCCTGTATCGAACGGGTTTTGCGGGCCGAATATCGCCACCGCGCCCGTCGACCCCGCTCCACCGAGCACGCCGCTCACGTCATCGAGCGATTTGCTCCACGTGTAGGCGGCCTGGACCGCCGGACCACCCTGCCCGATATTCCCCGACAAAGAGGTCTGCAATGCGTGGTACGACGAGTGGGAAGTAGCCGTCATCACATTCTCGAACCCTAAACCGCCGGTCGCCGCTCCGCTGCTGTCGAAGGTGGTGAAGCGCGCAAAACCCGGCTCCGCTCCCGGATACCCATTCGGAAACGACATTCTGGGGAGCCGGGACGCGGCGGTTCCGACGTACCCCACGTCGGCCGTCAGCTTTCCGAGGGCCCGCTCCAGTCCGAGCGACCATGTATCGAGCGAAGCATTGCCGAAGCGACGGTCGATCCCGCTCAAAGTCAGCAACGACAGCTGGTGACTCGGCGACAGAGCCGCCAAGTCCTGCTGATATCGATTCACGTCCATCACCGTGTTGGCCGGCACTTGTTTCGGGTCGCCGCTGGCGAGGACACCCACGCCCGCCGGCGTATAGACCTGCGGCAATTCTCCGGGTGAGATCTGGAATCCGTAAGGAATGGCCCCGGTCTTGGAGGCATTGACGCGCGGATAAACCACGTACGGGGTGGATCCCGTCAAAAGGTTGTCCTGCCAGATATTCGGCGGAATCACTGTGATCGCCCCGCCCGCGTGCACCCGCAACCCTTTCGGCGCATTCCACGCGATCTGCACCCGCGGCCCCCAGCCATTCCAATCGGTCTGATAAGTAGGCCGGGGATTGATCAAGTACTGTTGCCCCACGCCTGCGGCGGGAAATGTGTTCAGAAAGCTCGAGGTGCGGTTTGCCCGCTCCGTAATCGGTGTATAGACCTCGTAGCGCAACCCATAATCAAGCGTCCAGTGCGGATTGATCTTCCAGGTATCCTCGGCATAGGCGTTGATATTGTTGCGGTTGATCGCCGCCGGTCCTATGTGTGCGCCGTTCGACGCATAGGGCGGCGCCACGGCGATCGTGTACCCGTACGGGTCGCCGAGCAGCAGACTGCTCAGCGTGTCGGGGAGCGGATCGCCCGCCTGCACGTTGTGCCGCCCGCTCGCCGAGGCAATGGCGACTGGCGAATAGACCGTCCCGCCTCCGAAGTCATATTCTCCATTCGGGCTGATGCCGAAGTAAGTCGTGTCGCGATTGAGGCGTGCTTCGACGCCCCACTTCAGCGCGTGCCGATCCGTGGTCCAGGAAAAGTTGAGCTGCCCGTGAATCAGATTGCCGAACGACGACATCACCGAACCCGCCGCGCTGTTGAAAGGTTCGTACAGGCCATCGATAAACTTGAGGGCGGCATCCGTGTGGTTCGGAGTCACAAACGACGGCGTCGTCCGCGTGACGCTCAGCGAGGACGACCAGAGAAACCGCGGCGATAGGGTGCTCGTGTAGGTGATGATCCCGTTCCGCTGCCGGTCCACATACTCGACGCCGAAACTTGGATCGAGCAGCGTCTGCGACGGGTTGGTCGTTGGTCCGGTCAGATTGTCGTAATTGAATCGACCGAATATTTGCCCCTTCTCCCCGAGTTTCTGGTCCATGCGAATGGAAAACTGGTCGGCATTGGTAACCACATTCGAAGGCGCCGCATAGGTTCGCGCACCGTAGGCGCCCGTCGGGTTGTTGGGCAGTGGATAACGGTCGAGCACCGCCGCAATGGCCGGATTCACCTTGATCGCGAGCGTGTCGGTGCTGCCGTCGGGATAAGTCACCCTGTCCGCGCCCGCCCGCTCGGCTGCTGTGGGCACTGCCAACACCTGGGTCGTGCCCAAAACCTGCCGGAACCCCTGGTACTGCACAAAATAGAATGTCTTGCCCCGCCCGTCATAAACATTCGGCAGCACGACCGGGCCGCCATTGGTAACTCCGAACTCGTTCCTGCGGAACGGCGGAATTCGGCCCGGTTCCGCAATGGACGGGTGATCGAAGTAGTTGCGCGCATCCAGGGCGGAATTTCTTAAGAACTCAAAGAAGGACCCGTGAAAGCCGCTTTTTCCGGATCGCGTCACGATATTGGTGAAGCCCGCCCCGCCCCGCCCGGTGTCCGCCGACATCCAACCCGAGTTTGACTGCAGTTCCTGAATGGCGTCCACGTTGAAGTTCGTGAACGTACTGCCCCCCATCTCGGGATCGCTGACATCTGCGCCGTCCATGGCGAACGTGGCCTCGACGCCTCGCTGTCCATTGACGGCGAACTGCTGGGTGAAATTCGTCTGCCCATTTACGTCCGTCATGGTGCCCGCTGCCAGCAAGAGCAGCGTGCTGAAGTCCCGTCCGTTCAAGGGTAGCCCGCTGACGGCTTCACTTGAGAGTTTCTCTCCACCCGTGCCGCTCGCCGCGTTCGGGCCTCCTGCCGAAGCGGTTTGCGGACTGGCCGCAACCGACAGCACGTTTTGATCGGATACCGTCAACTGAACACTCGCGCCCGTAATGTCGACGGCCACCGCCCGTGTCGGACCTCGTTTCGGCAGTTCTACGGTCACCAGATGGGGCCCTTCGCCGACGCCAGCAATCGCGAACTTCCCGCCCGTTCCCGTGACTGCGGACCGCTGCTGTCCGGCCGATGCCGCCGTGGCTGCGACGACCCTCGCTCCGACGACAGGCTGACCCGTGGTCGTATACACCACTCCGGTCCAGGCCACTACAGACGGCGCACTCTGTTGCGCGCTCATCGGGATCGCGACCATTGCCATGAGGAAAAAAAACTCGGCTGGGCACAGAATCCTCACATAAGTCCGTACCATCGAAGACATCTACCTCCAAGGTCTTTTCGGCCAAGGGTCGCTTCAGCGGATTGACCGCTTTGCGCCGACCGTATTCCCGTTGCGCCTGGCGAGGGTGCTTCCTCCGCTGTCTCGACCGGATCCAGTTGCCGGGCCCTGCTTTTTCCTGCCGTTCGCAGTTCCCGTGCACGCCACGGCTTTCCCGAGTGTCTCATCTTTGAGGGAAGTCCACTCACTGAGGGGTGTCACCGTCTCTCGCGGGTATGGGCCGGGAAACAATAGCCCGGGCCACACAGAATGGCCGGGCACGGCTCGCTGTTACCGGGACCGGTCATGCCGGCCTGATTTCGGCGGTTGTTCTGCGGATACGGCTCGCAACGTGTATGATGAACAATCAAAAGACGTTTTCATGTATGTCCAGGAGTGAATGTGAATCGTCGTTTCGTCTCGATTGCCTTCGCTTTGCTGATATCGATCCCGTGTTTCGCGCAGTCTCCGTCGGCTCCCGCCCTGCCCTATGCGCCGAGTCTCGACATTAAGTCGATGGATAAGACCGTCGATCCCTGCGTGGATTTCTACAAATACTCCTGCGGCGGATGGCAGAAGAAGAACCCGATTCCGCCGGACCAGACTTCCTGGAGCGTGTACGCGAAGCTTTACCAGGACAACCTTGCTTTTTTGCGCGGAATTCTCGAAGAAGCGGCCAAGAACACCCAGCGCGACCGGGTGACACAGGAAGTTGGCGACTTCTACGGCGCCTGCATGAATGAGACAGCGGCGAACCGGCGAGGACTGACCGCCATCCGGCCGCAGCTCGCCCAAATAGAGGCGCTTAAATCGGTGCACGACATCGCGCCGATGACTGCAGAGGTAGCGCTGCCGTTCGGGAAAACGCTTCTTTTTCAGGCGGGCTCCACGCAGGACCCGGACAACTCCGAGCAAGTCATAGCGGACCTCGATCAGGGGGGGCTTGGCCTTCCCGACCGCGATTACTACACAAAGGTAGACGCTAAATCGAAAGAGATCCGCGACCGATACGTTCAGCACGTCGAGAAGGTATTCGAGCTCGCCGGGGACGATCCGGAAGTTGCGAAGAAGAACGCCGATACGGTCATGCGGATGGAGAGCGCGCTGGCGCAGGCTTCGTGGACTCAGGTGGAGCGGCGCAATCCATACAACCTGAAGAACAAGCTGAAGATGGGAGAGCTGGATCAGCTTGTACCGAATTTTGACTGGGCGACGTTTTACCGCAAAGCAGGGTATCCGCAGTTTGAGATCGTCAACGTCGAGTCGCCGAAGTTTTATAGGCAGGTGAACGAATCGCTGGCGAAAGAGCCGCTCGACAACTGGAAGACATATTTCCGTTTTCATGTGGTCGACTCGTACTCGCCGTTTCTCTCTCAGCCCTTTGTGGATGAGAATTTCAGCTTTTATCGTGCGTATCTGCGCGGAGCCAAGGAGCAACAGCCGCGTTGGCGGCGCTGCGTGCAATATACCGACTACAACCTGAACGAAGGGCTGGGGCAGGCCTACGTGAGCAAGGTCTTTTCGCCGCAGCTTAAAGCGGATGCGCTCGAGATGGTTAACCGCATCGAGGAAGCGGTGCGGAAGCGGATTGACCAGCTGGATTGGATGAGTCCGGAAACCAAGAAACAAGCGCTCTTGAAGCTGGAGGGAATTCGCAACAAGATTGGATATCCCGACAAGTGGCGCGATTATAGTTCGATAAGGCTCTTGCCGGATGATTTCGCGGGCAACATAGAGCGAGCAGGAAGGTTTGAGTTGCATCGACAGATCAATAAAATCGGCCAGCCAGTCGACCACGGCGAATGGCAAATATCGGCTGCGACGGTGGACGCTTACTACGATCCGCAGATGAACGATATTAACTTTCCGGCAGGTGTCCTGCAGCCTCCGCTTTATGACCCCAAGATCGACGACGCGCCAAACTACGGGAACACGGGCGGCACGATCGGACACGAGCTTACGCACGGTTTCGACGATGAGGGCAGCCAGTTTGACGCGAAGGGCGACTTGAAGGATTGGTGGACAAAGCAGGACCGCGAGAAATTCGATGCTCGGACCAAGTGCGTGGAGGACCAGTATTCGTCGTACGTCTCGGTGGAAGATGTTCATCTTAACGGAAAGCTGACCTTGGGCGAAAATGTAGCGGATCTAGGCGGTGAAATTCTGGCTTACATGGCTTGGCAGAGTAAGACGAGCGGCATGAATCTGCAACCGGTCGAGGGGTTGACGCCAGAGCAGCGGTTTTTCGTCGGCTTCGCGCAGTGGGACTGCGCCAATGAACGTCCGGATGATCTGCGCGTCAGGGCGGCGACCGACCCCCATTCGCCAGCTGAATACCGCATCAACGGCGTAGTCGTAAACATGCCGGAGTTTGGCAAGGCATTCTCCTGTAAGTCGGGTCAGGCAATGGTGCGGCCGTCGGACCAGATATGCAAAGTGTGGTGAAACAACTGGGTCTAGCCCTCGGCTGCGAAGCTCCTGAGAGGCATGCCCGAACGATTCGGGTCTCATTGAAAACCATGGACATCGGACGGACGCGTCTGGAAGCCATTTCGAGGCCAATCCTGCAAAGCGTTGACCATTGAACCGCGCAAAGATTAGGCGGTGCTCGAAGGCACACTCCACGCGCGCCTGCGGCGCTAATTGCGTGCGAGTTAAGCTTAAGTCGGCTTAAAAAAACGTATTCACGGTGGCTACGTATAATTGCTTGCGTGTCCACCACAGTCCCTCCTATGACGACGCCGCCACCGCGTCCCAGCGTCTGGGTCCAGGCGGAACAGTTCTGGCGTCGCGTCACCGATGGCCTCGAACTCAACCAGCTGTGGTCCCAGTTCCGGGCCGACGCCCGGGCCAGCTACCGTCTCTATGCTGGTGAAATCGAAGCCGGCAGCAAGGTGGAGGGGGACCGCGGACGTCACTGGTGGGGGATCACCAAGCAGTTCTTCTGGGCCATCCTCGAAAAGCTGTCGCCCGCCCGCAGGGTTCTGCTCCTCCTGGCGCTATTGCTGGTCGTTTTCAATCCCGAACTGCAGTGGACCACCAAGGAAGGCACTCATCTGGTGGGCTTTGATTTGCGGCTGTGGGGCGGACTGTTGATGTTTGTCCTCTTGGTTCTGGAGGTGGCTGATCGTGTTGTTATGAAGCGAGACCTCCAGATCGCGCGGGAGATCCAGATGTGGCTGCTCCCGGTGAATCCTCCTGCGGTTCCGGGGCTCGAAATCGCCTTCGCAACCCGTCCTGCCAATACGGTGGCGGGCGATTATTACGACGCCTTCCCGCGCACTCACGCACAAGGCGCGAATCCAACCTATCTGCTCGCGGTCGCCGATGTCGCCGGCAAGAGCATCCCGGCTGCCCTCTTGATGGCAACCTTTCAGGCGAGTCTGAAGACGCTCTCTGCCACCGCATGCCCATTGGGCGACCTGGTGGAACGTATGAACCACTATGTATGCACCAACAGCCAGAGTGGACTGCGCTTTACCACCGCCTTCCTCGGCGAATACGATCCCCAGTCGCGTGCGCTGACCTACATCAATGCCGGGCACAACGCTCCCATCGTTCGTCGCAGCTCTGGAACGATCGAGCGACTGGAGGTGGGCGGACTGCCGCTCGGAATTCAGGATGGGTCCGCCTATCAAACCGGCAGCACGCTGATTGAGCCGGATGATTGGCTGGCGATTTTCACCGACGGCGTGGTCGAGGCAGTCAATCATCGCGATGAGGAATACGGCGAGCACCGCCTGCTCTGGGTGTTAAATCACGGCGTCCATAGTGCCCCCGCCCAGCTTCTGAGCCGTATCATGGTGGATCTGGACTTTTTCGTCGGGACTACTCCTCAGCACGATGACATTACCTGTATGTTGCTCGTTGGGCGATAGGAACTGAGAATGCCACGGCCCGAGCAACGATCGTTCCCAACCGCCATTCACTTCCTTCGTCTCCGCCCGAGCCACAGACCAATCATGACCCCTGCTATGGCCGCCACTCCCAGCTTCTTGCGGCCGGTGATGGGAACAAACCGGGCCGGTTGACTCGAGGTGATCTCGATTACGCCAACCGGCACGGCGCGAATCCCTCCACCACCCCCGCCTCCTTCCCCGCGGGCGCCGGTATCGCCAACTCCGCCGGTGCCCGCTCCCGCGCCAAATCCATAGGCGATCTTGGCAACTGGAATGATTGTCTTCCCTTCGGCCGTAATTGGTTCGCCGAACACACTCTTCACCTGCGCCCGGCTGGAGAGGTTCTCGTGCAAGGACTGCAGCATTGCGGAACTGCTCATGATCGCACCTCAATCACCCACCTGGCTTGGGGCGTACATTGGTTTGGATTCAAAGGCGTGTACACCTCTTTCTGGTTGATGCTGCCGCGATCTCTCTGGTAGCTCCTCGACTGAAGTATTTTTGAAACACTTCACCGGTAGCAATGTATTTCTGAAAATGCTTCTCGAGTCTCATTTCGGCGGGTTTCGCACCTGAGAATGCTCGTGCGTGAGAGCAACCTGCTGCTCCATGCCAGTGGCAAGCACAAAGGCCAAGGTGCGGGTCCGATCCTGAAGGTCTTTCCGTAGTTTGGAATTCGGGGCGTATGGATGAGGAATCAACCTGCGGCAAAGCGCCACCCTGACGCGGCAGCGGCTCTCACTGCTGCCTTTGAATGCCGGGCTCGTCCTGGCGCAGTTTTAGGTGATCTTCAATCCGCTCAACACGGCTGCGCAGGCCGGCCAACTCCCGCACGGTCGACACTTCCCCGCGCAATACAGCGGATTCAATCCCATACTGCAGTTTCTCAAAGCCGCTTTGTACGGCCAGTTTCAAACTGTCCAATTCCGCCTTGACGGTCTTAATTTCGCTGCGAAACTCTATTCGCACTCCGTCCATTTCTGTCCGCAGAGCGCCGATTTCTGCACGCAGGTCGCTGCTGCTGGCAGCAAGCTCGCTGCGCAGCTCGGCCGTCCGGGAGTCGATCTTCGAATCGAGCGCGCTAAGAAGCACCCGGTGTTCCCGAAGCTCGGGCGCAACAATGTCTTGCAGAGCTTGGCGAAGAGATTGGACTACATCGCTCATCGTTCTTCTCCTATCTTCGCTCAAGTTTTAGAAAAAGTCTTGAGCAAAATCTGTAGCAGCAGGAAGCCAGAACACGATTCCGTGATCGGTGTCTCACCTGACTCTTGATGCCACTTCGATGGACGTGACCGGGTGAATCTCCCAAGCCGTCGCTCTCCAGTTTCCGGCCCTCCCCGGGGCTGTGTTTTCGGCGTCCCGCTGGTGTTCGGCGTCAAACAACATCCACCCACGGACCTTGACCCAGCGTCCCAGAAACCTGTCCCGCAGGGCCCGGGTCGACCAGTCCGTTCCGCTGTCGCTCATCAGGAAGCGCCAACGTGGAGTGACCTCGACGATCATTCGCAATGAGGCACTACCGCTCATGGGATCGAGCACGAGCTCGATGTGAGTATCGCGATCCAAGTCGTCTCTCGCATGACAGTTTGTACTCTCAACGCCGCCCCGTTTCACGTCCCAAACGTATCCCACGATTTCCGCCGCTTCCCTTACGGTCCAGCGGCTCATGTCATTTCCCGGTGCGAGAATCGCCGCAAGGGTGATTCCGGGATCAAACTGTTCGCGGTTTGGCAAAGTGTACCGGTTCTTGAGCCGGTCGAGGGCCCGCACGCTGAGGCTATGCGCATCGCCGTCCATGCCGCAGCCGTTGAATTTCTCGAGGTCCCTCCCCGGAGCCGCATGCGCAACCGGCTGTTCTACTCGAGATACAGCACCGGTTGAAGTGCCGAACAGCCCACCGATCTTTCGGCCGTATTGCCCGCACAGACAGGCAAGCCCGGCCAGAATTACCACAGACAATGACAATCGTCGCATTCCTGCCAGTTTTCCCCCTTCCCCTCCGGGAAACCCTTCCGAGAAATTTCAACGATCAAACCTGAATCGAAGATTCTAGCCGTCTGACCACCGCAGCGGGGTGACGGGAGAGATTCCGAATACTTTCGGCCTCCTCGATTTCTCCCATTCGTTCCTATCGCACATCCACGTTCCTCACCGCAAACCAGAGTAAGCTCACGTGCGCACTGAGGGTTGATAACTTTGAAATGAATTTCTGTCAAACGGCGCTCGTAAACAATTGAATCTAAGTAGAGGCTTTCCTTCCTAGAGGTCCACTAGTCGTGCTTCGACGGAAAATCGGTCCGGTTTCCCTAAGAGTCTTGAGGCTTCAAATCCCCGATAACAAACCAGTAGGCGAGAACCCCTGCAAAAAGAACGACCGACGCGAGTTCAAAACCCGGAACGTAGGAACCGTGCGATGCAATCAAGAAACCAACCGCCAGTGGAGCGATGATTCCGGCGAGGTTGCCTGCAAAATTCTGAACTCCAGTCCAGATTCCCACCGCTTCCGCCGGTGCGCACGACTGAAGAATGGCAAGCAGGTTTCCGGTGGCAAGACCGACGAGAGAAGCACCCATGAGCAGCCTGATCGCGATTCCAGTATGAGCAGTACGCATCGCTGCGATGAGGAACACGCCCATGGCGAAAGCAATCGTCACGATTCCCTTCCGAGTGCGAGTTTCGTCCCACCCGCGGCGGATCAAGCTATCAGCGATCCATCCGCCAATCGGTTCGGCAATCCCGAACGTGAAGAACGCGAGTGAGGCGTAAAACCCGGCTTGTACGATGCTCAGTTGGCGAACGGTTACCAGATAGTCGGGCAGCCACGTCACCAGCACATACCAGTAGTAGTCAAAACAGAAGAATCCGAGGCATATTCCTGCCAAATTGCGATTGAGCAAGGTCCGACCCACTGCGCGCCGCGGAAGGTCAGCTGCTTTCGTACTCGTGTTCACGCCTGACAAACGGCGAGGAAAAACCCACAACCAGGGTGCAATCCAGGCGAGAGCTGCAAAACCCAGAATGAGAAAAGTGTGGCGCCACCCAACGTGAACCAGAAGCCAGGGAACCAGAATGCCTTCAAGGACCAGCCCGGTTCGAGTCCCAAAGTCAAAGAGCCCCGAGGGCAGGCCGCGTTCTTTCGGCGCAAACAACAGGCTGACGATTTTCGTGCCCGCCGGCAGGTAAACGGATTCTCCCAGGCCAAGGACAATCCTGAAAGCCAGCAACATCGCAAAACTGCTCGCCAAGCCGGTAAGCCCTTGCGCGAATGACCAAATGATGAAGGCTCCGGCATAGAGCCAGCGCAAATTGAACCGGTCCGCGCACCAACCGATCGGGATCTGCATCACCGCATATGACCAGAAGAAGGAAGAGAGCAGCAGGCCCTTGCTTGACGCCGCGAGTCGGAAATCGATGGAAATCAGCGGCAGGGCAAATGAAAGGGCAGCGCGATCCAGGTAGTTGATTAGCGATGCGGCAAAAAGCAGACCGACAATCGACCAGCGCCGCTTGTTAGAAGATTCCGACAAATGCATTTTGCCAATCATTCAAGCCCGGAACAGGATAGATCCATCGGCAGGTCTTGCGGAGTGCGCGCCCCTTGCCCAGGCCCTTCCCTAAGGAAGACAAGTTTAATCGCGAATACCTTAATTGGTCTGGACCGGTCGTTGCTCTAGATTTGGCGTATCACATAAATGGTAAAGTCCGTCGAACAGGGCCCGGCGTGCCGGGAAATGTTCGCCGAGGGAAACGTCCGTTCGCTACCCCACCGTCGTTCGAATGGCGGTGACGCTGAGTACCCCTTGGCGGCGGCCAACGACCAAGCTCGGCAAAAAGGAGGCCGAGGATGTCGATTATAGAGTGCGATCATCGCCAGGCGAACAGGCGAACGACAATCGGAGGTGGGATAGCGAGGCCGCAGGAGTGCGTACAATGGCGGGGTCGCATACGAGAACGGAGGGCAGACCCGTTCTATCGCGAACTGAAGAAAATGAAACTAGGGAACCAGCATTCGCGCTGGTTCAAGCCTTGCCGGACGAGCTCAACTGTGAATTCTGGCTGGGGCATCCAGCCTAGATTCGCCCTGCCGGCCGATTCCAGCGCCGATGCGCAGTTATCGGTGAACTTCGTTCAGTAGACCCCGAACAAACTCGCGGAGGCTAGCCTCATCCTCCAGGCGGGGATCACCGCCGGGTGCTCCGCTCGCCGCACGAATGGTCCCCGTGCGATCGATGACGACAACCTGCGGAATGCTTAATACTTCCCGCGGCTTCCTGTCTAGGTACCTATCTATATCGGCCCTGCTTGAGTATCCAACTGGATAAGTGAGCTTGAAAAAATCTACAGCCGGAGCGACGAGCTGACCATGGCTCTCAGGCCCGTTCGGCGGATCAAAGACAACGCCCAACGCCTGGAAACCGCGTGGTCCCAGCTCGACATTCAGTTTGCTTAACATCTTCGCCACGCGCGTGCAGTGGTTCGACTGAAGGAAAAAAAATTCCATCACGACCACTTTGCCTCGCAGCGTTGACAACAAAATGTTATTGCCCGAGGGTTCGGAGATCTTGAACTCTGGCGACCTGCGCGGCTCGAACGAAGGAGTCGCGGCAATCGCCATGACGGCTAAGCTAAGAGCCAAGGCGATCCTTGCAACTCCCTTCCGATCGATAGGGCGGGCCTGCGGGATGTGCTTAAACATCTTTCCACCTCTCCACAATTTGCCTCATTTCCGACTCCGCGGCCCGCGCGGCATCCAATACACTGAGTTCGCCCTTCACTGCGCTCTGGAACATCCTCGGAATCACGAAGGTGTTGAAGGCTTCCATCCACGCGGGGCTCACTATCCCCGGGGCGCCTAGATTGGGAGTCCAGTGCAATGCATCTTTAAGTTCTTTGTACTTACCCGGAGGATCGGCACTGGGGTCTTTCTCCAACCGAACGATCAAATCCGGGACCGTCTTCGGATAGGCTGGAAAGTTGCAGCCGCGACTCTTCTCGTACATGGTGTTGGACTGGTCGATCAGATCCGCCAGAAACTGAGTGGCCAGGGCCTGATTCTTCGAGAACTTCCACACTACCGAGCAATTCGTTATATACGGAAAGGCGGTAACCCCGTATGAGCCAAGCAGCGGAGGCTGTATGCGTATTTTCTTGGCGACGTCGGGAGCATGTTGCTCTGCCAGACGAAGCAGGCTGATGCTGCTCATCGTGCATGAAACTTTGCCCGCCAGCATGGAGTCGACGTTGGCCCCCGGGCCCCAGGAAAGCTCGTCGAGCGTTCCCGCATCGTGACAGAGAGATTTCGCGAAGGTCAGCGCCGCCGTCGTCCGCGCATCAATCCTTCCCTCTCCCTTCCTGTTCGTCAACGTTGCGCCGAACGCGTAGAGGATCGTGTGACAGGTTATGTTTCCCTCAAGAGTAGAGGTCAGAGCCAACCCGCAGGGAACTCCCGCTTGCTCGCGAACCCGTTGTCCGCCGCTGCGGAGGCTGCCGTAAGCGAGCGGGCCGTAGGGCATGCTGGCTTTGCGCCAGCAATCTTCAAAGTAGAGCAACGGAGTCGGAATCCACGAATCAGCAAAGGCAAAGTGCTTCTTGGTCCTGAAGTTGATCGTGGACTTGAGAGCGATTTCCGGGATCGTACCATACCGGCCGGCAACCGCTTGATAGATGCCCCTATGGTCGATCACATCTTCCTGGAATTCAGCCGGAGGCCAGGGAAAGATGAATAGGTCGTGCCCTTGACCCATTTGGGTTTCGGACTTAGCCAGTTCGTAGACGTTCTCGACGGGAATCTCGTCGACTGTGACTTGTGCATTATGTTGCCGGCCCCATTCGCCGGCCATGGTCTCAAACCAACTGTCGAATTCCGGCAGAAAGTGGGCCCACTTCGCGATCTTAAACGTAGGCTGGCTCGCGACTGCTGCGGATGGAAAAGAAGCGAGAGGGCTCAGCGTTGCCGCGGTCGCGGCCAATTTAACAAAGTGGCGTCGTGTGGTTCGTCGGATTCGGCCCCGGCTCATGCTGAAAGCAGTCTCAACCTAAGGGATAAAATCACCAGCGGAGCTTCACCTGGTTAAAGCTCCAAGGGAAGCTCCGCCGTATTAGTCAGCTAATCCTAGTCGTGAGAGGCCACAAAGGTCAATCTGGGATTAGCGCGCTGGGTACGCGTAAGTTCATTACAAAAAGCTCCATCCACTTGCAGGCAGGCAAAGTTCTGATTAAACCGCTTGTCGACCGGCGTACCGTTGGGGAAGCGAACCGAGTCCAGAAACGCATCCCTCGAGATGGCTCCATTTCTGGGATCCGGAATGGTCGGGCAAATGTCCCATACCGCTCCCGGTGCGTCGGCTCCGCCGGTATCCAGCTGACCTTCCTGCATGCAGCCCTCACCATCGGAAAACAGCGGCGGGGTGGGGAAATTGGGACCGAGCGGCGTGGCTCCGACATCGTTGCCTTCGAGGAAATTAAGCTCGTTGGCTGTGATAATGACGCCGGTTCCATCGAGAGTCCGGCCGTGCATCGCGATCAACTGGTTCATCATGGACGTGCAGAGTGGATCAGGCTTTTCACTGTTGACGGGGTTACCCACGGCATGGTGAGTAAACCAGAAGTAGGTGTTGACCCACATCCCGACCAGGTCATCGCAGAAATAGCCGAACGGCGCGTCGTTCGGACCATCCCCACAAACCGTAGGATCGTTCGAGATGCAGTTGCCGTCGCTGCCGTCGATCGCGTTGCGATTGCTCGCGAATCTCCAGTCTTGACGCAGATTCGGGGTTGCAACGCTTGCGACCGAGAAACACGGAGTATTGGCTGGCACATTGGGATCAAACATGGTCCCGCAAGGTGTCGGGGACACTACGCCGTTCACCATCTGTTTAGGTGCTGGATACGCCTCAAAGTTGCTGACTATGTCCTGCAGGGCGATGCCGCGAGGGTTTTGGCTGTTGCTGACCGCAATCGTGTTGCCCCCGCCAGCAGGAATCTCGCCAACCGTGCGTGAATAGTCGGTCTCAAACGCCTGCTGGCTGGTGAGAAACGCGATAAGGCTAATGAAGTCGGTCGCGTTCCCCGAGCCATCATCGATATAGCCTCCCGTCGTCGCCAGGACGCGGGTGGTGTTCTTAACCGGATCCGTCCTAGTACAATTCGGGTCTGTGACCCAGTTGGCCTGGGTGCTGCTGCGCGCCGGGGGGCCGAAGTGGCGAGTTGGCCCGAAGCGGAGCTGTAGCTGCGTCGGGTCAACACCGTTGTCCTTATAAAAAGTGTCGCTGTAATCGCAGGGAGGCGGGTTGAACGCGGACACCCCGCTGGTCTGGGCCGACACGCGAACGGCACCCAGAGACAGTACTACCATGACCGCAAACGCCAATACCAAAAGCGAAGAATACTTGTGTATGCTTTTCATCACTATGACTCCTCCTCCGGCCACTGGCCACTGCAATTGAAGTGAACCTCCTCCGGATTGAAAAAGGCTTGTACTGAACCCAGCCGTGCGGCCCCTATACGGCCGTAGGCTTCCACTCACCGCTGCTAGCTCCAGGGTGCAGCATCCAGCGGACGGCCTCGAACACGAATTGGACGCTCGCCATCCCGGGACACGCGCCCCACAACATCAGAGGCTCGTTTCCGTAACGCACATTGCCGATGTGCTGCGTTTTGTCTTTGTCAATCTTCGGGTCCGGGTATGTAAAGCCAATCCCTTTACGGATTCGTTCCATATCCTCGGGCTTTCCCGTCAAGAATGTCCATCCTGGCCTGGCATGGAGCATTGCGCGATAACGATTGATTGTGTTCACATCATCTTCCTCTGGCTTCAGCGTGAACGAGTACATATGGACCTTTGTACCCAGGTCGTCACCAAGCAGTTTTTGCACCTTGGCGAGATTGGCGTTCACCATCGGGCAGATCTCATCGCATTTCGTATAAAAGAAGTTCAATGTGACGACCTTGCCTTTGATCAGGTCGTCATAGAACATGACGCGATTTCCCTCGTGCGTCAGCAGGGGTAAGTTTGGCAGATGCGATTGTTGAATACGTCGCCGCGCCAGCTCAGACACTGTCCTGCGCCCCGTATCGACATCGGCCCCAGAGCTAGCGTGCGCGGCAGCCGCGGTGGCTCCGGCAAGCGGGGCCATCCTGGTCCATTTCAGTAAACTCCTCCTCGATAGATCGGTCATAGTCTGTATCTCCTCTTTGCGTTCCCGCCTCAGCCGGATTTCCTGAACCGGCAGAGGCGGGAAACCGCCTCCTTTACGGAACGAGTATGTTGTCCTCCTGCCCTGGTGGTACTACATGCCAGATAGCCATCATGGCATGGTCTTCGTGGACCACGTTGTGGCAGTGGATCGGATACTTACCCAGCCAATCTCGGAAGCGGAAGAACAGCTGCGCTCGCTCGTTTGGATGGAGTTGGGTTACATCCTTTCGTCCGAGATCACCGGCCACAGTCGGCCTGACCCGATTCCGCGAAAGGATCTGATGCTCCTCGAGGTGAATGTGAATTGGGTGGGTCCAGTCACCTGAAAGATTCGTCAGTATCCACTGCTCCGAGCTGTTCTGTCGGACGGCGAACCGGAACTTCTCCGAGAACCCGCTGGGGCCGATGCCGCAGTCCATGAATTGTCCGTTAACCGACCACTGGCCATTCAAGCGATCGAACTTGAAGGTGCGCACGATTCTCGGTTGTACGTTGGTGCTGGGCAATTGATAGAACGTCGGCCTTGTGGCTGGATTCACGCTGTTGTCCTGCACGGCAGCACCGCTGACCCGGAACTGCAGGAGTAAATCGCCGGTTCCGGCAGCCTTGATCGCGCCTTTGGTGGGGTCATTGAGTGCCAGGGCGCACTCGGTGTTGTTGCTGTTCTGCGCGAAGAGCTGGCTGTCGACCGCCGCCGGCCCCTGTCCACTCAGCTGGAGCAAACGGTTTTCGAGGTAAATAGTCTTACCGGCAAAGGGCCGGAAGTCGATGATGACTTCGACGCGCTCAGCCGGGCCGATTCGCGCACTCTGAATCTGGATTGGGTGCGGCAACAAATTGCCATCGGTGCCGATCAGCCAGTACGGGTTCCTCGCACTAGGATTGTTCAGGTCCGTAAGGAAAAATTCATAGAACCGCGATGGTCCCGTGTCCAACAGGCGGAAACGGTATCGACGGGGTTGCACTTCGAAGAACGGCTGGACTGTGCCGTTGACCAGGAATTTGTCGCCCAGGATGCCGTCGAGGTTGAAAAGGTCGAAGACCAGATCTCCACTCTCAGGATCGTAGACTTTGTCCGAGAAAGCCAAGGGGATATCGAACTGCGGAAAGCTCGGCAGGTGGAACCCCGTAGATTCATCGCCCGTGTCGAGCTGGTTGAACAGACAATAGAAGCCGAACAGGCCCTTGTAAGTGTTCTGCGAAGTAAAATCGACACGATGGTCGTGATACCACAGCGTAGCCAGGGCTTCATTAATATCCCCGTTTGGCTGATGATCGGAGTTGAATCCGGCAAGGACATTCGGGTAATACTGATCGCAAAAATGGCCCGCGGCATAGAAATCGCACGGATTGCCATCGCTTTCTGAAGGATTGTGCGCGTTGTGCAGATGCGTGGTGACCGAAGGAAAGCCGAAGCCTGTGTTGTTCACTTGGTTCACGGCAGGCAGCGAGTTGATGTTACGGGTCAGTTGAGGCTTTCCATAGAACGCCTTGTATGTCGGCCCGGGACTGCGTGTGCCGGTGCCATCATCAAAACCCCACGCCGTCTGGTTGGGCAAATCGGGATGATGCGACGTAGTGAACTGCCGTTGATTAATGTTGTAAAGGATCCCTGGCACCACAGGAAAGCGCCCGGAATCAATTTGAGGGGCCTGGAAGGCAGCGGCCCGGACCTCGCCCGCTCCGGCGTTTGGGGTAAGAGTCGGTTCAGGGCTTAGCGACGCGACCGTTTGAGCGACAGGCATCACCGTGAGTGGCTGCACAAAGGGGCGGGTCGAAGGACTTGCCGTCTGGTTCCCGGGCACGCAGTTTTGATTTGTGCCGGGACTATTGTTCTGCCCTGAGCTTGGCGGATTGTTTGTTGTTACCTGCGCCTGCGCTCGCGCACTCAGACCACTCTTAGCCACAAGCATCCCGCTCGCGGTCAGCAGGCCCATCTTGAGAAGATCACGGCGACCCGACAGCCCAGCGGCGATCAGCTCGCGGCGATTCTTAGCGGCTTGAACCATTTCCTTGTAGCGCCGCCGTGACACTTTTTCTCCGAATACGTTGTAGTACATTCCCTGCCTCCTCGGGCTTTAGCGCCAACGTCTCCGACCACGCATAGCGTTCGGACAGGCCAGCGCTTCATTTTTGTACTTGAAATAGGAAACCGTGTTCACGTAATCTAAGCCAGCCTCTGAGAGAAAACCAAGAGCTAATCGTTAGCAAAAATCCGCTTATGTTAGCCATTCGTATCGTTTCCACAACAGCTGACCGACCACGCCAACGAACCATAGCAGTTGAGTAGTAAGTAAACCGGTTGACGACAGGCCTCGATAACTCGAGCGACGAAAACCGAGTTGCGCTCGGGAGGTACTGGTGTGTTGATGTCTGGTTGGATCTCATTGGCCGGTGGCGTCATGCGGTATTGTTGCTGCGAAAGCTGCGTGGAGCCTGTTCAAATCGCTTCTCGAAGGCCCGCGTGAAACTCGACGTGTGCTCGTAACCCACCGCGCAGGCGATTTCCTTGATACGAAGGTTTGTGGTGGCGAGTAGTTGCGCAGCCTTCTGCAGCCGTCTTTCGTTTAGCGCCTGGCCAAGGGCCACTCCCGTTGCCTTCTTGAAGAGCCGCTGGAGATGAGAGTTGCTGAGGTTGAGCTCCAGGGCCCAGTTCTGGCTGTTACCGAGCGGGTCCGCTTCAATTAAGCGGAAAAGTCTGCGCAGGCGAGCATCCAGAAGCTGACTATTTACCGAACACGCGATGTCGAATTTTGCAGGCGCTTCGCCTTCAGCCGAAGATGGACACCTTGCCGCACTCGCGCCGAGGTTCGAATCCAAAGCAGACATCCAGGGGCCCTCCTGAAGAACTGATGACTCTCGATACACTCTGTCTCCTTTCAGCCTCGCGCGCCCCAGGATCGTTTTGCAGCGTATGTCCTAAACACCTTGCGGCAGAGCCAGCATCTACGCCCAAGGCCGCGGTAGCTGAAAGCGCGAAGTGGGCAGTAACTTATGTACCGGGCGCTGTGGAAGTGGCAAATTACAAACACACTCGGAGCGTTCCCCAAAGAGCTTCCCTATAAAAGAGCTTCTCGCTCTCGTCGGTCTCGCCGCCAGTTCACGCGCACAAACACCAGCGTGCTTCGATCCGCGAGCTCTGGGTGCGATCGGAAGCTTTTAAGTTTTGCTCACTGCAATTTGCAGGGATGGTCTGCTGAGAGGTAGGGCGCAAGACCCTCAGACCCCCGACTTGCTGGACGGAATCTACAGCGACTCGCTTTGAGTGTCAAGGAGTGACTAGTGCATTGCGAATCACTACAGAACGCACCGATGGTTGCGTTCCTCGTTAGGGCGCCTGCAGGCCGCCCAAAGGGTGGTTCAGCCGGGCTTGAATTTCAGGACCTCGTTCGGTCGCAATCACGCGTTTCGTGCTCGTGGGGCCACTCACACAGGTTCCTACGGCGCGAAGTCTCTGCGGGCCGCTTCTTCGAATCACGCCTCGCATTAGGAACCACACACGTTACCTGCTCCGATTCTGCAACCAGCGGAAGTCTCGGGCCATCGCCAACGCGTCTGGTTCTGCCCAAACGAAAACGCGCACGCGGGAACCCCGACAAAAATCGCGGCGAGCCCCCACGTTCAAGGCACGGAAGGACAGCGTCGAAGCCGAAGGCTGTCAGCGCCGGCGTTTTCTGTTGCTCGATGCACTGGCGCACACGGGCGAATGGGCGCGTCTCCGCACGACGGGGCAAAGTAGGAGGCGGACCCAAAGACAGTTCGTCCATACCCGTTGGCCATATCCGGGCGGAGGCATCCGAGCGCCGGCTGGGAGTTCCCTTCAGGTTCCGCAGCATGGAAGCCAGTCGCCGGCTGTCGTTGCGCTCTACTTTTCCGAGAATCTTTGCGCATGGGCGCCTTCCCGACTAGCGGGTGAATGCAGGGAAGGTGAGGAAGCATGGCCACGACATTTGCATGCTATCCTCGTCCCTTCCCGCCGGATGTGCGCACCAGCCTTCTATTTCGCGCTCGCTCTCTTGCTTCTTCGTACCCAACCACACCATAGTAGGTAGCCCGCTCGAAGAATTGATTGAGTAGTTGCTGCAATTCCAGCTCGTTGTAGAGTTCGAAGATACTATCCGCAAAAGCCTGCCCTAACAAAAATCGGTACAGATGGTTTCGGCTGATGGTGAGTGCCCATACGAATTGCTGCAAGCTGATGCCGTCCGCAGCACGGCGCTGGGCGATTGAAATGAAATGTCTTTCAATGTCCTCTTCTGTCTTGGTCAGCAACCAAATGCCCAGATTGTGGTAAAGCTCGGCTGTCGTTTCCTGCAACTCTTCGAAGGGGACCTTTTGGAATTCATTGGTACGGTCCGACTGTCTCAACTTGCCAATCAAAGCTATCGCCAGTTCGTCAGAATGCCTCTCAATGAGTCGCACCAGCCTGGATCCCACCATTTTGCCGCTCTCCTTCGTCTTGCAAGACCTATCTCTTCGGATGCGAAAACTACGTAAACGGATGGAGAACCCGGCAAAGGGGCTCCGCGTGGTTCTGTTGGCACCGCGCCCGGCTTGCATTTTTATTTATATCGTTATACGATATTTAATGAGTCTTGTTGCCGCCTCGAAGAAGGAGGTCGGGAACGCCCGTTTGGCGAAGCACGCGCCGGTTGGCCTAAGGCTAATCGTAGTGCACCCAAGCGAAGAATCGGTCTTGCGTTTCTGGAGCCTGACCGCACAGCTATCCGGGCTTGAGCTGTCGTATCCTCACCGGACGAGCCCCGCAAACCGACTTGCTCCCCTCCCTCCTGCGGGTCGTGATAGCTCTTGACCGGGTGGGCCCGGATCGTTCCAGCGCCAGCCCAGGAAAGTTCGATGGAATCGATACTTGGCAGAGCGAAAACGGCCTCAGCTCAGCCGAATCCCACGAGCGCATACGAACTGGGAGACTTTACGACGACCAAGCGGGTCGTCTTCATTTCCATCGTCGCTACCGGAATTGGCATCCTTAGCGCCTTCGTTGCGCTGGCCCTTCTTCGCCTAATCGGACTTTTCACAAATCTCTTTTTCTTCCATCGCTGGTCTACCACGCTAGTCTCACCCGTGGGTAATACCCTCGGCCCGCTGGTAATCGCCGTCCCGGTGGTGGGTGCAATGATCGTTGGATTGATGGCGCGCTACGGCTCAGAGCGGATTCGAGGGCACGGAATTCCGGAAGCGATCGAAGCGATTCTGATTCAAGGCAGTCGGGTTCAACCTCGGCTGGCTTTCCTGAAGCCGTTGTCGTCGGCCATCTCAATTGGCTCGGGAGGGCCGTTCGGCGCCGAGGGACCCATCATCATGACTGGGGGCGCATTTGGTTCGATGTTGGCGCAGTTCGTGCGCTGTACCAGCACCGAACGTAAGACCTTGCTGGTGGCCGGCGCCGCCGGCGGCATGTCGGCCACCTTTGCTTCTCCACTTGCGGCCACTCTCCTCGCGGTCGAACTCTTGTTATTCGAATGGAAACCACGGAGTTTTATCCCGATCGCGCTGGCGAGTGCGGCAGCGACGGCTGCCCGCCGCTTCATCATCGGTTCTGGACCGCTCTTTCCGGTCGCTGCCCATCCCATGTTGATTGGAAGCGGAGCACTCCTGGGCTGTCTGCTTGTAGGTCTGGTGGCTGGCGCTCTTTCGGCTCTGCTCACCATTTTTGTCTATGCTGCCGAGGATGCATTTCGCAAGTTGCCGATTCACTGGATGTGGTGGCCTGCACTTGGCGGCATGGTTGTCGGTCTGGGTGGTTGGGTATTTCCCCAGGCCCTCGGAGTAGGCTACGACGTAATTGGAGACCTGGTTACGCATGACCTCCCCGCTCACATGCTGTGGGGCATTCTTTTCTTCAAATCCATCATGTGGGCGGTGTCACTGGGATCCGGCACCTCGGGCGGTGTTCTTGCCCCGCTTTTGATGATGGGCGGTGCGCTCGGCGGCCTGGGAGCGCTGTTCCTGCCCAATGAGGGAACAGGCTTTTGGCCGCTGGTGAGCATGGGAGCAGTATTGGGCGGCACGATGCGATCCCCCTTTACGGGGATTGTCTTCATCCTGGAACTTACCCACGATAGTAACGTCTTGTTGCCCTTAGTCCTGGCGGTCACCGTGGCTCATGGGTTTACTGTCTTGACCATGCGGAGGTCCATCCTGACGGAAAAAGTGAGCCGCCGCGGCTACCACTTGAGTCGAGAATACGCCGTAGACCCACTGGAAGTGTTGTTCGTTCGCGACGTCTTGCGGACAGATGTCGAAGCGTTAGAGTCTTCCATCCCGCTGAAGGAGTTGGAGTCTATTGTTGTCAAGAGTTATCCTCGTCTAAACCAGGGGTTATACCCCGTAGCCAACCCGGAAGGCGATTTCGTCGGGGTCCTGACGCGCTCCGACATTCAAAAGCACATAGAAGGGCAGGCGATCAAGAGTTCTAACGCCCGGATCGCGGACGTCGTTCGCTCTGATCCGGTTAAGGCTTACCTCGACGAACCACTTACGGCCATAGTGAATCGCATGGCGGCGACAGGATTCACCGGGTTTCCAGTTGTGGAGCGAGGGAATCCGCAGAAACTTCTCGGGCTCGTTTCGCTGAACCACCTCTTGAAGGCAAGAGTCCGGCGTCTAGAGGAGGAACAACGACGCGAGCGCGTACTTCCGCTCCACTTGATATTTCCACGGGGAACGCGGCCGCCCAGAATTGCAACGGCAGGGCGCGAAGGGTTACGCGCCATGATGGACAAAGAATCTGAAGCCAAGTGGGTTCGAGTGAGGAATCCCGATTATTGGAACGGTGCGACGGGCGGATTCAACGAGACGAACTCCAAGTTGGTTTGCGAAAAATGCCATCGAGAGTTCCCGTTTGGCCTGAAGTGCGCCCGGTGTGGAAGCGCGCAATTGGTTCTTGACACAGCCGCGGAGACTCCCGGGATTTTCTGCAGTGTCTGCCGTGAGGGACAATGGCACTGGGACTGCCCGGGTTGCGGGCGTCGCCAGGATTTTGCCTCCTCTTTTTTCTACAACAAGAAGGCACTCGTCATTCGTTCCCGCTCCCGGGCTCCTTGAGCTGAAGACTTGGTGGAGGACTCGATGCGATTGTTGAAGTTTGGCGCTTAAATCCATGCGAAGCCAGGGGATACCGAATTCCCCGAGCCATGCCAAGGCGACATCGGGCTCGCGCCAGCCGCCCGGCGGGAAGTAGCCTGAAGAAGCGCATGTCCAAGTCTCGGCGCCTGAATACATCGGCAGCTACCGGGTCGAGGACTGGCGCTATCATAACGAAATCGACAAAGCCATGGCCACGGTGTTCCTGGCGCGGTGCGGGTTCGGCGCGATTCAACCCGACGATGACATCGCAGAATTGAAGCGGTTCCGCCTGGATTCGAAGTTCGACAGGGGCTGTGTGCTTGCGTCACATCCGCCGCTGCTCTCCGGCGTACTTAAGGCCATCGAGCGATTCCGCGAAACTACTGAGGGAGAGGGCAGTCCATGAACTTCCTGCTGAGAACCGATAGCTACAAATTCACGCATTGGAAGCAGTATCCGCCGAACACGACCGGAATCTATTCCTACCTGGAGTCGCGCGGCGGCATGTTCCCGAACACCGTGTTTTTTGGCCTGCAGTATTACTTGAAGACCTATCTCGAAGGGCCGCGCTTTACGCCGGACGATATCGCCCAGGCCGACGAATTCTGCCGGCAGCACTTCGCAAGCGCGTTGTTTAATCGCGAGGGGTGGACCAGGCTGTTCAAGAAACATCACGGCCTCCTGCCGGTCCGCATCCAAGCCGTACCGGAAGGCACCGTAGTCGGGCTCCAGAATGTCCTGGTCACAATCGAGAACACAGACCCGGAGTTCCCCTGGCTGACGAATTACCTTGAAACCCTGCTCCTGAAAGTCTGGTATCCAATAACCGTAGCAACTCTCTCGCGCGAGATCAAGAGAATTATCGGCGGGTTCCTGGAGCGGACGGGAGATCCTTCCCTGCTCCCGTTTAAGCTCCACGACTTCGGCTATCGCGGTGTGAGCTCGGAAGAAACCGCCGCGATTGGCGGAGCCGCGCACCTCGTCAATTTCCTCGGGTCGGACACGGTCGCGGGCATCGTGTTACTCCAGGATTACTACAATCCAAAGACCATGCCGGGATTCTCAATTCCGGCTTCCGAACACTCGACGATCACTGCCTGGGGCAAAGCACACGAAGTCGACGCCTATCGCAACATGCTCGAGGCCTATCCCACGGGCCTGGTTGCCTGCGTCTCCGACAGCTACAACGTGTATGAGGCATGCGAGAAATTGTGGGGCGAACTGCTCAAGCCCGACATCATGCATCGGAATGGCACGCTCGTCGTTCGCCCTGACTCGGGCGATCCGGTCACGGTCTTGACCAAGGTATTTGAAATTCTCGGGGAGAAATTCGGATACGAGACGAATTCGAAGGGGTACCGCGTGCTGCCGCCCTGCGTGCGCGTGATCCAGGGCGATGGCGTCAACATGTTCACTATCCAGAATATGCTTTTTCAACTATCCAAATTCCACGGGTGGAGCGCCGATAATTTAGCATTCGGCATGGGGGGAGCGCTGCTGCAACAATTGAACCGGGATACTCAGAAATTCGCATTCAAGTGTTCCGCGGCAGAGATCAACGGGACGTGGCAACCGGTTTTCAAGGATCCAGTTACAGATCCCGGCAAGAACTCCAAGCACGGTCGTCTGGCCCTCGTTGAAACGGATCCAGGGCACTTCCACACGACCGAAAACCTTGAAGACGGCGAACTTGAGAACGAGAACCGGTTGGTCCCAGTTTTTGAGAACGGCAAGATACTGGTCAACTACGATCTCGACTCAATTCGAGAACGCGCGCAGATCCTACCGGGAGTACCGCAGGGAGCACCAGAAGGGTTCACCGGCGCGCCATGACGAGTCTTTTCGTCAGAAGGACCTAAACTTGTAGTTCTGAATGCTTATAGTCAGAGCTAGCCCATTCCGAGCTCGATGCCAGGTGCCTGCTCGAGCTCGTGACTTTTGTCATGGGCTAGGCATGGCTTGACTTTCTCTCGTAGTTCTTGGCCTCCTTCAGCCTTGCTTGCCGTGGGACACAGGTTCCGGCTCAGGTCTCTCAGGTAGGCCCCGTTGTCAGTGAAGATTTGCGTGTCATAGTGCCCGCAGGAGAGGAATACGTGTGCGAAGCGGTTGTCCACCATTAGCTCGCTCCGTTCTGTGTCCACGTGGATTAGGAGTCGATGCCCGTTGTGGCCTTGGCTCCCGTAGCTCGTGGTGGCGTACCCGTAGTCAAAATGGGGATGCTCGCGAATGCTGAACGCGATCTTCCGACCAGATTCCATGCGAATTGCCAGATCGCCAGCGTAATTGATTTGCTCGAGAATACCTAGCTCTCGATTGGCGACTTGCAGGTCCCTCGAAGGAGCCGTGAATTGTACTCGGTCACCTTCTGAGAACGTACGCTCTACTTCTCGGTACACGGTAACGCCCGAAAGTCCGCGCGGATCATAAGTCTCGACTCTGCCATCGTCACGCTCGACACTAATCCGGCTCTCTCTCACGTCTACGTTTCTCACACGGGCGTATGCGCACAGCTCGACATCATGAAGTTTGCTGCCTCGCGAAAATCGGATTACGTCACCCGTCTCATATTGCTCAACCCATTGCCGATCTGCTCCGGTCATACCTTGTCGCGAAACGAACACCCGCAACGTGTGCTCTTCTCTGCTCAAATCGCCACGCTCCTGCATCGCGCGATGGGCGAGAGTATTCAGCTCGTTCCGCGACTCATCGTCCGGTGAGACAATGAGCGTTCCTTTAGGCTCTCGAGCGTACTCGCGGACAATTTTCGTAAGCCGTTCTTCACGGTTGACAAACTCGTGAATGCGCCTCTGTACGTCTAGAGCGGCTATCGCCCCCCATGCATCGCCTCTGGAGAATGGTTCCACAACATCAACATACCGAAGGTCTGGAGCCTTCTGATGCACACTCTCGCTTAATCGTGCAATTTGCATTCCAGCTTCTTGCAACTGCTGATAGGGTGTGCAAGATTCCGCTCGGTGTTGCCGTTTACCCCTCACTACAATTGCACGGTCTTCCGTGTGCATTCTATGGAGAAACTCGTTGAGCTGCTTCGTGCTCGCCAAGCTCGATGCATCCAAGACATAAAGGCGTTTGTGTTCAACCTGCTCCTCGCACGCGAGATGGCGCTCCAAAGTACCGGATTCAATGCCAGACTCGGCCAGCTTGCGAGCCGAGCCTGAGGTTGGAGCGAGGCCTCGGACCTCATAGCCATCTTGCTCTGCTGCTTCGCGGATTGCGGCCAACGACATTGTCTTTCCTGCGCCTGTAGCGCTCTCTATAGCAACGATTTTGTCCCGGCTCGACAATAAACGCTCGACTACGGCGCGTTGGGTTGAGCTGAGTCGGGAATGTTTTTCGCAAATGTCGTGCCAGGCTTGGGCACTCACGAGATGTTTGTATTGTTGTTGCCCAGCGCGCACAACCGACATGCAGTCCCGCTCATACTCGATCATTCGATCAGTTGTAAAGACTCGCCCAGGCCTTCTGCTCTCCCTCTCAATCAGATCACCGGAACTGGTTCGCATTTCGAGCCCCACGCGGACATCGGCAAAACAGGCATACCCCATAGACCGTCGTAACGCGTCTCGCAATAGATCGCGTTCGTGCGCAACGGCCTGGCGCTCCAAATTCTTCTCTTGCGAATACGAGAGGGCCGCCTCAATCTCTCTGCGGCGACGCTCAGGGCTTATCTTCTCTACTTGGCGGACTCGCGCTTCACTCACGACGTGCTGGGGTTGATCCTCGAAACAGGCGGCCAAATGGAAATGCCGTTTCTGCATCTCATCGCGTGTGACCGCATCTAACTTGCGTTCGCGCGTTAGATACGCGGCGATATCGTTCGCTTCTGCGCTGCTGAGCCCCAGTTGATGAAGATGGTCCTTTATTTGCAGACTGCGACGGCTAGACGCTTCTAGGTATTCGCGCGTATAACCCTTGATCTCCGGTTGGCAGTCCTTACCTTGCTCGATCTCGTATCCGAGTTCTCTTAAGCGAAACGCGAGCTCCGAGCCATAAATCGCTGTCCCGTATTGCTGAGATCGGTAAAGCTCGTATGGCTCCAAAGCGCGTGTTTCCCCCTTCTCAGTTTCGGTGACATTGAAGAAAACAACGTGGGTGTGCAGGTGCGGAGCAGCATATCCATTGACCGGACGCGCACTGTCGTGCTCAAAACTTGCTGCAACCCATTTACCGGTAGTTTCGTCTTGATGGTTGCTCATGCCTGCTTGCACGTACTTTTCGAACTCGTCCAAAGCAATCCTCACGCTCTCACGATGCGCCTGTCGCACTCCGTGGTCGCGACCAACGAGCGCCGTCAGGGAGACGCTCTTCGGTGCAGAGAAAACCGCGTCCCATCCGGCGCGATGCCGCATCGTCCTGACCCTATCGCCGCGGCGGCCAACGTATTCGCGTACCGCGATGTGGCGGACCAGTCGTTCACCTGTAATCGGATGTAGTCCGTTTGCCAGGCGCGAGAACTGCCCCTCCCACACCTCACCGTGCAGACCCCATTGCGATGCGAGCTTACCGTTCCACTCGCCGCGTATTTTGTCACTATCTGAGTAATAGTTTGCTTGACCATTGGCAAACTCCTCTCGATGGTAAGCCTGGGCATGTGATGCACTCAACGGTTTCGAAATTCTCAGCATTGGGCTACTCGAAAAATGGTTCTTGCCGGGAGGTGGTGTCCTTTCCCTTTTCAGGCGCGGTCTCATGCGCTAAAGAGTCGCTCGGTTGATCCGTCCGCTTTCTGATATCGGTTGCAGAGGCTTGTGCTGCTTTCTCACGTTGAATGAAGCCGGGATGTCCCTCCCGTACGTCAAGATATGAGAAACTGAACGGCACGACTAGATTGTCCACTTTCATCAGAGCATGCATGCGTGGCATGCCACTGATTTCCGAAGGCAGGACAAGCGGTTCCGTGCGTCTTTCGGAGTAGTAGCTCTTCGATCTCCTCAAAAGGGGAAACTGCTCCCTGTTAAGTGCTTCCTTCATGTGCTCCACCTCCACTTCACCGATCGTGTCCGAGACCCATTTCGCGGCTCGCGGTTCACTCGTATGCAAAAAGACTTTCGTCGCGGGTTGCGAAAGCATCGTCTCAGCCTCGTGGCCGTATCGCACTTCAAGTTGGCTACGGCCTTGGAAGCCGATTACCACTGGGTTATTGGACTTGCGGTTCTCGGTGAGGGCAGTGTGAAGCTGGGGCAGCCTCTGCAAACTCGCAAGCTCGTCAAGGACGAACCAAGCTCGTCGCGTGTCCGGCTCTCCCCGGTTCAAAAGGCGTAAGACCAGAGTGTCCAGCCACAAACTAGTCAGTGGCAGCAATCTCTCGCGGAACCGCGGGACAGATGTAATAAAGAGCCAACCGGACCGATTGCGTGACCATTCGACAGTCGTCCAGGCCTGCTTCGTATCGTTTTCCTTGGGCAACATCTTTAGGCTATCGCTAACCATATTGAGCGCAGCCAAGACTCCACCCCGCTGCGGGCCAGCGCCCCGATAGATGAAGGTTGCAAACTCCGTTCCTTTTAGTCGCCGGTCCAGTTCATCTTCGTGGCTCATCCACCAGACGAGTTCGTCCGGTGTCGGTTTCAATGTAAGTAGGTAGGCAAAAATCTTCCGCGGCCCCTCTACGAAAAACGTGTTGTCTCTAGGCTTGTCGGGGAACAACGAAGTCGCCAGTGTCAGTGCTTCAGCCTCATGAACGACCTCGTTGCTTGGCGACCAGTAGGGGCAACGCACGTCGAGTGGATTGAGAACCAAGTCTCCACGTTCAGGACGGTAAAACTGGGGCACGTACTCAAGAGCCGGATCATAAACGATGGCCGTCTCCCCGCGCTCCATGATCTGCATGAGCAACTGCCGTTGAAGCGTGCTCTTGCCGGTACCTGAGTCGCCCATTATCATTAGGTGGCTGCTCTCAAATGAACGTGGGATGCGAACCATCTCACCTCTGGTCGTCGTGAAAAAGCCAATACCGTCAGCTCCACTCCACCGATTGAAATCCTTGACTGGAACAAGCTGAGGGCCTTTGAGTCTCCGGCCATCTTCCACCGGCATCCGACGCATGCAACGCCGGCGGAATGACCACAGCATGCCAGCAACAAACACGGTTAGTCCGCCCGCCCAGGCTGGCCAAGAACACTCTATAGCCGACAAACCGTTGTACACGTTTCGCCTAAGGAGCAGATTCATCTGCTCGCGTCCGTGATGAACAGTGGCAACAACTAAATCGACTCTACCTGCCTGTCGTGCCTGGCTTGACAGGACAAAGGGTATAATCTGTTGTCCGTGTTTCTGCGCAGGCACAACGTCCGATTCAATGGCCATTCGCAGTTCACCATTGTGATCGACTGTCTCGAGGATCGAATACTCGCTCCAGGATCCTTGGAACATTTCCGTATTCAAGTATTCGTTCCAGTAATAGCGCTGCAGCGGTGTCCAAACTACTGCATTCAGATAGACCCAGATTCCTAGGCCAACACACATCGCTAGGACGGGTACAGAAATTCTCGAATGGACACGGGCCGGACGTTCCAAGCGAGTCCAAAGATTGCCCATGCTCCACCCCAAGTGGCTATTGATTCGTACTGACCTTAAGAAAAATTCGGAGCTGGCACACGTGAGACCAATGCTTGGCCAGCCGTTTAGGTCGAGCCCGACCGGCTTCCCTTTCGGAGGCGTTCTGCAGCCCTCTTGAGCTTGTCCGCATCCGCACGCTCAATAAGCCGCTGCATTTCTTCCGCTGTCAACATGTCGCCATTGGCGTGCTTATACAACACATTAAGCAAAATGATCCGCAAGGCGACCAACTCGGCCATGACTGCACGCACCTCCGATCCACAATGCGACTTAACCTTCAGCATGTGGCCGTTCACGTTCGCCAAGATTGCTTCTCGGCACCACTCGTCCAAGGTTTTTTTATCGCCTTGAGCAGCGCACTCAAGTTCCGCATACTCCTCATCCGTCACATTCGTCACGATGGATTTTGTTCTGAGTGACCGCTTCACCATAAGCCCATCCTTGAGGCTAGCCACCGCCTCGCCGAGTCCGCGAAATCGCTATGTGAAATCAACACATTTCCGGATCGCAATTTGGCGCCTTCACAAATACTCTCTAAACTGTCGTCCGTTCGATTTGAATTCGAACGAGTTGTGTAGGGGCGGTCGAGTCCTGGCACAGGTCCACATGCTGCCCTTTGGCATAGATTTTTTGTGGCGGATGCTTCCGATTCCACGAGCGTAACGTCCCCGTCCGATGCAAATACTCCACGACTTTGCGCCAGCGACCACCGTTGTAAGCACAAAAGTTGATTTCACCTTCTTGCGTCGCTACTGGAGTAGTCGAATCCGCTATTGTCGAAAGGTCGTAGTTGTAGAGGTCTTGGAAGCTCATTGCCGTGACCATCACTAGCCTCCATCGACCGCTGGATGAATAAGCGTGCTTAGACCAGTTCTCTCCACCGCCAGCAACACGATAAAAGCAATCCACGAGCAGATCGCGAACCTGACGAAGCCCAAAGCCAGAAGGAGCTTGGTCTGGATCAAAGTTGCGGGCGACAGACAAGGACAGTATCGATTTTGTAATTGCCCCACTCCAGTGTGAATCTGCTATCCGCACGATGTCACGGAGGAATTGCTCCACGTTAAAAAACGCGCCAACAGGAATCGTTTCGCCGGTGCACGCATCTACGAGCACTGGGCTAAAAATTCCGTGATCGGGATGAATGTCGTTGAAGAGGCTTCCCAATGGTGCGCCAGGGTTCAGGACATCGCACAAGTGAGCAAAGGCTCCGTAGGCTGACACCGGAAACCAGTCTCGCAGAGGCTCCCAACCAATTGATGTCTGGGATTGCAGATCGTAAGCGACTTGCGACACCGGATAGCGGCGCAAGTATCTTTCGTCGTTCGGTACGTCCTCATCTCTGCCGCAGAACATTAACGGCTGAAAGATAACGCCATGTATCTTCTCAACGTTTTCGCTTACAAATCGAACGATGTCACCGATCCCGTCGTTATTTAGCCCATTCACGACACTCACTTGCAGCGTGGTTTTCATGCCAGCTGCAGCAATGTTTTCAAGCGCCCGTTGTTTAACTTTCATGTAATTCCCGACACCGCGGTGGCCGTTCCTTCCTTCTGTTGTGCCGTCGAATTGAAGGTACACGCCGTGGAGACCTGCCTCCCGCGCGCGAGCCACAAAACTGCCGTCTTGGGCAAAGCGAATCCCATTCGTGGTGACGTGTATCCGGTGGAAACCCATGCGCTTTGCATGTCTAATCGCTTCAAGGAAGATCGGGGAAAGAGTCGCTTCGCCTCCGGAGAAGAGAACGTTGATCTCACGTTGAGGTTTGAAGGAAACAGCTCTTTCGAAGATCGCTTTGACATCCCCCATGCCTAGTTCATGAACAAAACTGGTGGCATTCGCGTCCATGTAGCACGGTGAGCAGATCATGTTGCAACGGTTCGTAAGGTCCACAATGAGGTAGGCGCCACGGCCTCGCTTGATACCATTCAGACCGTGGTTGTGAACCTGGCCATCGCCGAGGCATTCAAAATCTCTGCCGAAAGCAAGGCTTTCCATTCTTTGGAAAAAGGTTGGGTGGTTTGAAAGCACCTCTTCAAGCGGACCGTGCTTCGCACATGCCTTCCGCATCAGAATTCGTCCAGCCTCCTCGATAATGTCTGCCTCGATAATTCCTGGCCTATCTCTGAACTCTCCAACAGGCATTTCTCCTCTGATCACCGCCTCCACCGCTTCCCTGTTGCAGTCCGGGCATAGGGACAAAGTCGTTCTTGGGACGCCAGTCGTCATAGGCACCCTCTGCCAACTCTTAACCAGACGGTCAGGTGCCCAGCTGGGGCGTGGCGATTCTAGGTTCGGTAGGATCGCGTTGAGAGTCTTCCAAACGAACCACGATCCATTCAACGCAGAGCGGAACACACGGCTGGTAATGGCGGACATATTTCTAACCTCCAGGGCGAGATCTGATGTAGAACCGGGACGGCATCAAACAGAGTCAACTGTGACCGCGAGGACGAAGGAGGCTAGGTCAACCATTCTACACGGGCAGTCAACCCGGATTGGATGAGATTGGGTGGGTTTGACCCGGATTGGGTCGGCACCGAGCATTACCATTGCGAAAGTGATGACTGAAATCCGTAGAGTACAGGGCCTAAGCCTCACGGGAGTTCCACTTTCTCGACGCGACTGACATGCGATTCTCAGCTCACGCGGCCCAGATCGGTCCAGCGGCCTCCCACGACCCGCTTACTTCAGTCACACAGAGCACTCCCAGAAAGCGTCCTCGGAGTGAATGCTGTTCCAATCCACCATCGCCTTTCCGTTGCCGCCAGAGCCGTGTCATTGGGGAACGCAAACACTCCGGTGTCAAGGCGCGGTGCGCGGTGCAGACGCGCATTGCAAGTCGCCGATTGCAGCTCCCGACGACCAATCCACGCGCCCCACACGGGGCGCGATAGTGCCGGCGAGATGGTTTCGGCATTTGCGGAAGAGTTTCAATCCACGCGCCCCACACGGGCGCGACCTAGCAGCCACCCAAGCCTAATTTAACTCAATGTTGACGCCGGTGAAAGACGGAGCCATTTTGGCCGGTCTAAGCCGGAGCCACAGTGCACTGGGGAACATCGAGAGAAAGCCCCCCGTTGTCTAAATTGTCGACCGGGGCCTGCGGCCCGCGAAATTTCATGAAGGCATACGCTACGAGGAACGAGGCCCAGCCGTCAGCGAAAGATCAAAGCAAACATGCACAAACCGGCAAACCGGATGGTCGCACACTCCGAAAACTCGGCTACCAAGTCGAACCACCAATCCTTCGAGCCTGTACCCCAGGGTAATTTTCGCCCCTGTGTTGTGTTCCTCATGCAAGACCACGCCACCCGCCTGGTCTACCGTTTGTATGACTTCACTAAATCCCACCGAAATCACGTCAGGCCACTACTACTGCGTGTCGGGGAACGTCAGCGGCGCGGACAGACTGTACGTTCATCGAGTCGGTCAAGAGCAAGAGCTGCCCCTGCGGGGCAGTTATATGAGTCCGAAACTGATGCCAACCTGCCAACCACGCTCGGAGCCGCAGTTGCGACTGGAGTGGGTGTCCGGCGCCGGAGCGAATCCATGTGTATCGATACGGAGTTTCAATCCACGCGCCCCACACGGGGCGCGACGCCGTACTCCCACAGTTTTTCCCCGATGAACGTGTTTCAATCCACGCGCCCCACACGGGGCGCGACGGGTTCAGCGGCAATGTGGATCTTGCGGCGAGCGGTTTCAATCCACGCGCCCCACACGGAGCGCGACGCCGGCAATGGTGATGTTCTGGATGATGTTGAGGTTTCAATCCACGCGCCCCACACGGGGCGCGACGGTGACTTCCTGGGCGTTGACGATCTGAACGTTGTTTCAATCCACGCGCCCCACACGGGGCGCGACCCGAAGCCCTCAGCGCGATCCCGGAGGCATAGGAGTTTCAATCCACGCGCCCCACACGGGGCGCGACGCCCAGCGCGTGAAAGACGCGACGAGCGAAAACGTTTCAATCCACGCGCCCCCACACGGGGCGCGACGTCAGGTCTACGGTCGCCTGCCCACTCTTCGTAGTTTCAATCCACGCGCCCCACACGGGGCGCGACTTTCCGGCTCCCGCTCGTCCTCGTAGCGCCGGATGTTTCAATCCACGCGCCCCACACGGGGCGCGACTTGCGGGTAATCATTTACGCACGGAAAGGATGAGGTTTCAATCCACGCGCCCCACACGGGGCGCGACTTGTCAGGTATGATGTTCGAATTTCCCGAAAAAGTTTCAATCCACGCGCCCCACACGGGGCGCGACTGGGAACTACACTTACTGCCACTCGATCAGATGTTTCAATCCACGCGCCCCACACGGGGCGCGACCTGCATATCGGCAGGCTGCTGGCGTACCAGCTCCACGTTTCAATCCACGCGCCCCACACGGGGCGCGACTCCCGTGCATGTGCAGGAGAACCTTCTCGGCAGGCGTTTCAATCCACGCGCCCCACACGGGGCGCGACAACACCACCCAAGAAGCGGCGGAAGAAGCGGAAGTTTCAATCCACGCGCCCCACACGGGGCGCGACTCGCACTTCTATCGGACCACGCCCTCCTTCAGGCGTTTCAATCCACGCGCCCCACACGGGGCGCGACCGTTTGCCATCGCAGCCGCGCATCCGCCGATGCTGTTTCAATCCACGCGCCCCACACGGGGCGCGACCGTTTGCCATCGCAGCCGCGCATCCGCCGATGCTGTTTCAATCCACGCGCCCCACACGGGGCGCGACCAGATCGGCAGCTTGACACGTGCGCTGCATCTGTTTCAATCCACGCGCCCCACACGGGGCGCGACAGCGCAAATGTGGACCTACAAGCAGCTTTCGGGCGTTTCAATCCACGCGCCCCACACGGGGCGCGACTCTACAGCCTGCCGTTCCTGAGCGGATTGACGATGTTTCAATCCACGCGCCCCACACGGGGCGCGACGGAAAACTGCCGTCATAATTGCCCTGGCTGATGTTTCAATCCACGCGCCCCACACGGGGCGCGACCAGTGTATTCCAATGCATGGGCCAAAGCGGCGGCGTTTCAATCCACGCGCCCCACACGGGGCGCGACTGCACTGAGCGCTAGCGCACGTCGTAGCGAACCAGTTTCAATCCACGCGCCCCACACGGGGCGCGACCACGATGGGATCCACATTAATAAAAGGAGGGAGAGTTTCAATCCACGCGCCCCACACGGGGCGCGACGTTCTGGGAATCAAGATTGTGAGCGTCCTTAAGTGGTTTCAATCCACGCGCCCCACACGGGGCGCGACCGTGCCCCCCGTTGTACACCACCAATCGCTGGAGTTTCAATCCACGCGCCCCACACGGGGCGCGACCCCCCAAGCCCCCGCCAACACCACCCAAGAAGCGGTTTCAATCCACGCGCCCCACACGGGGCGCGACCCCAACGTCCAATTCTACGATTACACAAAGCATAAGTTTCAATCCACGCGCCCCACACGGGGCGCGACGACCCAGGCTGTGCAAATGCTGGCTAAGTTGGTGTTTCAATCCACGCGCCCCACACGGGGCGCGACCGGACGGCTCCTGGCTGACGCTGATGATCGATGACGTTTCAATCCACGCGCCCCACACGGGGCGCGACCTGAAGACATCACCTGTTCTGCCGTACTTAAGTTGTTTCAATCCACGCGCCCCACACGGGGCGCGACGCCCGCAGTAGGGACAATATCGGTTCCTGCACCGGTTTCAATCCACGCGCCCCACACGGGGCGCGACGATCGTGAGCGCCTGCGGTTGAGACGTGTTGCCGTTTCAATCCACGCGCCCCACACGGGGCGCGACTTTCTGTACGACAGATTCGTCTTTCGCTTGAGCCGTTTCAATCCACGCGCCCCACACGGGGCGCGACACTCGGGACAGATGGACAGTAACACCATGGTGGGGGTTTCAATCCACGCGCCCCACACGGGGCGCGACGCCGCATTGTCATGTATGCCGA
>Ga0123356_10000168_pt1 | contig 74133 bp, 82 predicted proteins | sample TergutEmb28metaG_2_FD_92546 | JGI IMG/M metagenome (GOLD analysis project Ga0123356, IMG submission 92546) | Embiratermes neotenicus P3 segment gut microbial communities from Petit-Saut dam, French Guiana - Emb289 P3 | ecosystem: Host-associated > Arthropoda: Insects > Digestive system > Gut ...
AGAGGACCGGGATGGACGTACCTCTGGTGCACCAGTTGTCGTGCCAACGGCACAGCTGGGTAGCTAAGTACGGACGAGATAAACGCTGAAAGCATCTAAGCGTGAAACTCTCCCTAAGATAAGATATCCCATCCTTTATGGAGTAAGGGTCGATGAAGACTACATCGTCGATAGGTCGGAGGTGTACGCACAGTAATGTGTTTAGCTGACCGATACTAATCACCCGAGGGCTTGATCTTGAACAGAATGTAGGCAAACTCGCTTTGTTGTATGATAAATCATTGTTCGGTTTTGAAGGTGCAAGAAAATGCAACTTCAACCATTGTTGGTGTTTATTACGGTGAGGTTCCACCCGTTCCCATTCCGAACACGGAAGTTAAGCTCACTTGTGCCGACGATACTTGGACGGTGACGTCCCGGGAAAATAGGTCTTCGCCAACATCTATAAAAAATCGCTGACCAATAGGTCGGCGATTTTTTTATTTATAGAACAACCCATACTTCAATCTTAATTTTTCCGCTTTTCTCGCTTTACTGTACGCTTTACCTTTATAGCACCTAAATTAAGCTCAAAACTTGTTTCATCGCCTATGACATCCAAGATTGTTTCGTCTATAATTTCTGAAATAATTTCACCGCTTCTTAATATTAATGATTGCTGTTTGTCTTCATCTTGCTCCTTAGGAAGTGTGCTTATAATAGTTGATAGTTCACGGAGCTTGGAAAATGTTTCTACAATTGCGATTGTTGTTTGTACAGCAACTGGACTTTTGAGAATAGTTGCAAGCATGTACAAACCTTTTTCTGTAAAAGCAGCAGTTTCAGCATGCGAATACTTAAGCACACTGAGGTGGTGCAAATTTTGCACCACCTCTGATCTTTCTTCAGTGCTCAAATTAATAACATATCCTTTAGGAAACTTATCAAGATTATTTCTGACTGCACGATTTATGTATTTCGTTTCCACGCCATACAGCTCTGCTACATCTCTGTCAATTAACACCTGCTGCTCCCGAACTGTTATAATCCTCTTTTCTACTTCCTCAAATCTTATAAATTCACTCATAATTTTCTTCCTCTCTTTTTTTTATATTTGTATGTATCATACAAGCCAAACATAGCACATTCCTTTTCTACATTTCAATACACATTTGAATGCAGAAAATGCAGCAACTGCAATGCCTTGCTGTACAACAAGATAAGACAAAATACACAAAAACCACAAACAAAAATCACACTTTAGAAGTGTGATTTTCTACATTTGATATGAGTAATATAAGTAGCTACGCTTTTAATGCTGCGACGATTTCCTTTATAACCGTTTCATAGTCGTCGTAGGGGACTTGGCAGGTGCCGACCTGCTTGTGACCGCCGCCGCCGTATTTAAGGCACAGAGCGCCAACGTCGGCGTTACAGGTGCGGTTGAGAATACTGTAGCCGATTGCAATCGGGCAGTTCAATTTTCCACGCCCGTCTACGACCCAGCATGATACATTTTGTTCGGGATAAAGGCTGTAAATAAGAAATCTGTTTCCTGTATAGATTTGCTCTACACCGCGCAAATCGGTGACAATGACATTACCGTCAATCCATGTGTGCTTTTTGACCATTTCCTTAAAGAGCGCGTCCTGTTCGAAATAAAGCTTTACACGTTCCTGAACGTCGGGGAGAGCGAGTATTGTATCTATATCGCTTTTTGCACATTCGTCAATGAGAAGCTCCATGAGTTGATAATTGCTGATTGTGAAGTCGCGAAAACGTCCTAAACCCGTGCGGGGGTCCATGATAAAACCAAGCAGCACCCAGCCTTCCGGATTGAGAATTTCATCTGCTGTCATTTTGCCGGAGTCAACCTTGTCAACTGCTTTCATCATTGTTTCCATTTGAGGAAGCTTGGTTTTTCCGTCGTAGTATTCGTATATAACCCGGGCTGCACTGTCTTCTATGCGGCTCATGCCTTTGTACTGTACTCCCGCTTCAAGAAGGCGGGCGGTTTCGCTTGAATGGTGGTCAAACCACATACCGCAACCTTCAACATACGGAACATTTGCAAGAACGTCTTGGTCCGTTATCTCAACAAGCCCGTCCTGCATGTCCTTTGGGTGAACAAATTTCCAGTGGTCTATTATGCCAAGCTCCTTGAGTACCGCACCACATGCGAGTCCGTCAAAATCCGATCTGGTTATAAGTCTCATCTTTAATCCCTCCGTAAATATGTTATTTATGTAGTATAACACGATTTTATTATTTTAACCACTCGTGACCTTTTCAATATCCATAAATTCCAAATGATTATCAACAAAAACCTTGCCGATAATCGGGTCAAACTGTGTTCCGAGGCTTTCTGTAATAATTCTGATAGCCTCTTGATGCTCAAAGGCCGATTTGTACGGACGGTCACTGACCAAGGCATCGTAAACATCGACAATAGCCATTAATCTGCCCTGCAGCGGAATATCTTCGCCCTTTAAGCCATTAGGATATCCTGTGCCGTCCCACCTTTCGTGGTGAGTGCCTGCGCATATTTCGGCGTAATGCAAAAAGTCGTTTTCCGTTGTATTGCTTTCGATTTTTCTGATAATATCAACACCGTAAATGGTGTGCTTTTTCATTTCTTCAAATTCGTCAGGGTCTAACTTGCCGCGCTTCATTAGAATACTGTCTTTTATGGATATTTTGCCGACATCGTGCAGCTGTGAGGACATTACAAGCAAAGGAATGTCAAGTGCGGAAAGTTCCTCAATATAAACGCCGTTATCAAGCATAAGGCCGATGAGCAAACTGAGTGAATGTTGTGTTCTGCCGATATGGTCGCCTGTAACGTTATCTCTGCATTCCACGAGTTCGGCAATGGCTTTTAGGATTGCAGATTGCAGCTCCATAACGGTTTTTGTTTTCTTTTCAACTTCGCCCTCAAGAGTGAGGTTATGCTTTAGAAGTTCTTGCTTTTGGCGCTCAAAGAGCACGTGCAAGTCAATGCGTTTGAGTAATAATTCTCGCGAAAAAGGCTTAGTGATATAGTCAACAGCGCCTAAGTTTAGCCCCTTAACTTCGTGCTCGGGGTTTATTTTTCCGGTCAAAAATATGACAGGTATATGCATGGTTTTTTCTGAGCTTTTCAGGATTTTTATAACATCATAGCCGTCCATTTCGGGCATTTCGATGTCGAGTAATATTAAATCCGGAGTTAATTTTCCAAGAAGTAAAAGAAGCTTTTCGCCCGACGGGGCAGTAAAAACATCATACTTATCAGACAAAGCCGACTTAGCAATGCTAAGATTTGTAGCAATGTCATCAACAACTATTATTCTCTCACGTACTTCTGTCATACAAAATATTATATCATAATAAGTATATATTTTGAAACTTTTTTGCATGGGTGATATGAGTTTTTTGAAAAACGCAGTCCCGGGTCGCCGTCATCTTCTTCGCGGTTTATAAACTTGATATCCGGCGTTGCAAAATGTTTTGCAAACTCATTGTTAATCACCTGATAAACACCTTTGTAGTGAATATCAGCTTTTTCGGTATGAATGTGCAGCACATCAGCCTTACTCTCTCCCAATGAAAAAGCAACTATCGCATCATTAACTTTCAACAAACCTCCAAGCAGACCATAAAGCTCATAATTATCAAGAACCTCGATAGTTTTGTTGTGGTCTTCAATGGCGGTTTTTGTAGCAGGGGATAATTTTGCACTGTATTGACGATAAAACTCACGCACCCCTGCAATATTTTGCGAAGTTATCTCGTCGAATGCCCAATTTGTATACTCTTTTTTGAACTGGTTAATATGATTTCTTTTGCCGCTGTATTTTCGCCCCTCAAGACTTTTAAGTGCCGCAGCTTCATAAATGTAGTCGTCCCAGTCTTCGTTGGTGTGTTTTTTTGAAATAACAGCCGATGAGCCAAATGCCTTTTGTATCGGTTCGACATCATCGTCTGTAACAGCATAAAATGCAATAGGCAGTCCGCATGAGCGGCAATAATCTGCTGTTTTGTTTATGCCGCCTTGAAACTCACTGCCGAGAGGGAGTGAAAATACTGTATCAACACCGTTATATTTAGCTCTCGCTTTGAAGACAACAGTATCGCCAAATTTGGCATATTCCATGTTGAAGTAATCTCTCCACATGAATATGCCGCCGACTGTATTATTGCAAATCCCGCTGTTTCCCTGCAGGATAAGTGGTCTGAGTGTGTCGATATCGCTGAGTTTAAGATGTGAAAATTCGAGCATTAATAATGATTGTCCTTTGTTTTCAATGTTTGCCTGTGCGGCTGCTAAATTGTAACCTCGCCATGGCTCTTGCCAGTGCAATCTGAGATTGTTTGTATTCGCTCATGCTTCGTTTTTGCCGCATTTTTTCTTCCGCACGTTTTTTTGCCGCTTCGGCTCTGCGTGTATCAATTTCGTCAGGACGCTCGCATGACTGAACAAATATCATAACCCCCTCATGGTGTACTTCCATGAAACCCTCTGAATTGACAGAGCTTTCCCAAGCGTTTTCTTTTTTAATGAGGATATTCCCGACGCTGACAGGCATTATAAAAGGTGCATGGTCGGCAAGTATTGTGACGCTGCCGTCGGGAGCATAGACAGTGACGGCTTCAACGTCGCCGTCGAAGAACTCGCGTTCGGGAGTTATTATTTTTAAGTTAAATAGTTTTGGCATTATAACGTTTTCGCTTTCTCTCTGACTTCGTCGATGTCGCCTACCAAGAAAAATGCGGCCTCGGGCAGGTCGTCCACTTCGCCGCCTAAAATTGCAGAAAATGACCTAATAGAGTCTTTAAGTGCAACAAAGCGCCCCTGCATTCCTGTGAATGCCTCGGCAACAGAGAACGGTTGTGATAAAAACTGTTGAATTTTACGGGCTCGGTAGACGGTTATGCGGTCTTCCATACTAAGCTCGTCCATGCCGAGAATGGCTATGATATCGCGCAGCTCCTTGTATCTGTTGAGGCAGGCAATGACACCCTGTGCTGTTTCGTAATGCTCCTTGCCGACAATATCGGGTTCGAGTATCCGCGAATATGACTCAAGCGGCGAAACGGCAGGATAGACGCCGATTTCGGCTACACTTCGCGATAGTACGGTTGTTGCATCAAGGTGAGAGAAAATTGTTGCGGGGGCGGGGTCGGTGAGGTCATCGGCGGGAACATAAATAGCCTGCACAGAGGTGACAGACCCGTTTTTTGTTGAAACAATACGCTCCTCAAGAGTGCCAAGCTCTCCTGCAAGAGTCGGTTGATATCCGACTGCAGATGGCATTCTGCCGAGCAGTGCGGAAACCTCGTTGCCCGCTTGCACATAGCGGTAAATGTTGTCAATAAAGAGGAGCACGTCGCGGTTCATTTCGTCACGGAAATATTCAGCCATTGTAAGACCTGTAAGTCCGACTCTCATGCGGGAGCCGGGGGGTTCGTTCATTTGTCCGAATACAAGTGCCGTTTTATTGATAGCACCCGATGAAATCATATCTTGTATCAACTCGGAACCCTCACGGCTACGTTCGCCGACACCGGCAAAAACCGAATACCCGCCGTGAACCGTTGATATATTATAGATAAGTTCCATAATAAGAGTGGTTTTTCCGACGCCTGCTCCGCCAAAAAGTCCGATTTTACCACCTTTTGAGTATGGTGTAAGCAGGTCGATAACCTTAATACCTGTTTCAAAAAATTCCGCAACGGGTGTGAGGTCGGTGAGCTTTGGAGCACTGCGGTGAATATCCCACAGTGGAGCATCTTTAATTTCGGGTCCGTTGTCAATCGGACGCCCGAGCACATCAACCACACGGCCGATAACATTAGGGCCGACAGGGACGCGTATGGCATGACCGAGCGCCTGCACCTCAGTTCCGCAGCAAAGCCCGTCCGTTGCGTCAAGAGCAATACACCGCACAACACCGGGAGCTACATTTGCGGAAACCTCCATATGTCTGCCGTCGCTTGTCGCGAGCAAATCGTACAGCTTAGGTTCGTTTTTATCATGCTCAAAGCGAACGTCGAGTACAGGACCGCTTATTTTTACAATGACCCCGGTAACATTATTCTCCATATGGATTTCCCTCCCTCAAGATTTCTGCGGCGTCCGCTATTTCTGCCAGTTCATTGGTTATCGCACTTTGCCGCACGAGGTTATACTGTGTGTTTAACCTGTCTATCATTTCTTTTGCATTTGTTGTCGCCGAGTGCATGGCGGTCATTCGGGCAAAATGCTCGCTCGCATATGCCTGCACCAACACTCCGAACATAAAACCAACGGCATATTGCGGTACCATTAAATTAAAAACCTCTTGTGCCGACGGGTGAAAAAGTATATCTTCCATTTCTACGGCATCGCGTATATCGTCATAGTCCGGCAATAAAACAGGCAACAATCGAGAGTGCGTAGGCTGGCGTTTGGTTTCGCCGTAAAAAGATGTGTATATAACGCATATTTCATCGGTGTGCCGACTTTCGTAAAGGTCTGTCAGCAGATTTGCTACCTCGCGTGCCCGTGCGAGTGCAGGGTCTTGGACGATGCCGAGCAAACAAGCGTCAGGTGTTATGTTATGTGAACGAAAGAAGGCTTCGGCAGTGTGTCCGAGTGTTATTAATCCGTAATCTTCGCTCTGACCGATGCGGTCAAGGGCGTAATTTAAGACTGCCGCATTATATGAGCCGCAAAAGCCTTTATCGCCTGAAATGACTACATATGTACAGTGACGGCTGCGATGCCGGCGTTCACGTTCAATTATAAATGGGTGTGAAACATCTCTTGATGAAGTAAGAATCTCTTTCATGGTGCGCCGTATGTAAGTGAAGTATCTGCGGTTATACTCAATATGACCCATGACCTGCCTCATTCTGTTTGAGGAAATCATTTCCATAGCACCCGTTATTTTCCGTGTTTGTTCAACAGCGGCTATATGCTCACGAATTTCATTCGGCTTTTGCATTTTCTGTTACCTCGGGCTTATTTGCCTTGATAAACTCTTTATACAGTTCTTCCAATGCTGCCTTGTCATCATCACAAAGTTCAAGTGTTGTATCAATGTTTTTGACTATCTTTTCTGCATTTGTCGTAGTATATTCCAAGAGTTCAACTGCGGTGTCGCCTATCTCGCCGGTTTCAAACTCATCAAACAATCCGCTTGATGCGGCAAGGAGCAATATAACCTGCTCCGAAAGCTTATAGTTTCGCTCCGACGGTTGTATCAGCAGCTTTACGAGACGTTCGCCACGGCGAAGAAGTGCAGCGGTTGCGGAGTCAATGTCGGCGCCAAACTGTGCAAACACTGCCATATCTCTGTATTGAGCTATTTCAAGCCGCAAGCTGCCTGAAACCGACCGCATCGCTTTACGCTGTGCGGCGCGTCCGACACGCGACACAGACAGTCCGACATTTACCGCGGGGCGCTGACCTGCGTTAAACATAGCGGTTTCCAAGTAAATTTGACCGTCAGTTATTGATATAACATTTGTCGGGATGTATGCAGATATATCGCCGACCATGGTTTCAACAATCGGGAGTGCTGTCATAGAGCCTCCGCCAAGTTCGGGCGAGAGCTTTGCCGCGCGCTCAAGCAGGCGGCTGTGCAGATAGAACACATCGCCGGGGTAAGCCTCGCGCCCCGACGGACGGCGAAGCAGCAGCGACATTGTTCTGTATGCTACAGCGTGTTTTGACAAATCGTCGTAGACAATGAGGACATCTTTTCCGCTGTACATAAACTCTTCGGCTATAGCGCAAGCGGCATACGGTGCAATATATTGCATTGCCGCCGTGTCATGTGCCATAGCAGCAACCACAACAGTGTGGTCAAGTGCGCCTGCACGTTTTAAGGTATGGATTATATTTGAAACTGTAGAAGTTTTTTGACCTATTGCACAGTACACACAAAGGACGCCTGTGTCGCGCTGGTTAAGTATTGCAGACAGGGCAATAGAGGTTTTTCCTGTTTGTCTGTCGCCGATGATCAGCTCACGTTGACCGCGACCGATTGGTATCATACTGTCAACGGCAAGTATTCCGGTTTCGAGCGGAGTGTTGACGGGTCCGCGCTGCATTATTGTAGGTGCGTGTGCTTCGATTGGTCTGAATTTATCGCAGCTCAGCTCCAACCCGTCGATTGGTTTACCGAGCGGGTCAACGACTCTACCGAGAAGTGTATCGCCTACGCAAATCTCGGCAATTCGTCCGGTTGTTTGAACAAGGCTTGTTGTTGATACAGAACCGTCAAGGAGTGCAGCCCCCACGCCCCCGAGCACAAGGTCGAGGGCAAGCCCGACCGCACCGTTTTCAAACGATAAAAGTTCGCCGTAGTGGCAGTTTGCAAGCCCCTCAATGTGAACAATATCATCACTGTAGCTTTTAACAATGCCGTACTGATAAACAAGAGGGTCAGGGCTGCTTGTTTTTATGCGTTCCTTAAGAAGTGCTCCCACGGCTGAAAAAGATGACTCCACACCTTGCTTTTTTTCGGCTGCAAAGCCCGTGACCATTTGACGGGAAAGTTCGTGCAGCCGTGATGAATAGCTTGCATCATACACAGTGCCGTCAATAACGGCGATGAAGCCTCCGGTTATTTTTCCACTCTCGACAATTTCAAAATCAAGCTTAGCGTCAAACTTGGTTTCAAAGCCCTCGCAAATAGATTTTATAAGTTCTTCGTCATTTCTTGAAGCTACTATAAGTATTGGTTTGTTCATATTCTAACCACCCCGGCACTGCGTGCCACCCCTCATTGGCGAGGAATTATTTGAAGAAATCATCAACAACATGTGTGTTGTCAGCTTCTTTGACTTCTCTTTGTAATATACGGGAAGCCATTTCGGTAGCAAGCTGTGTAACCTCGACATGTGCCTCTTCGAGTGCCTGTTTCTTGTCTATTTCGATACGGGCATGAGCGTCACGCATCATTTCGCTGACTTCAAGCCTTGCGTCTTTTAGTATTTTTTCGGAATTTTCGTTAGCTTTCAGCTGACTTTTACGGACTATTTCCGCACCCTCATTCTGTAGCTCCCCAAGTTTTTTCACATACTCCGAGTGCAGAGCCTGCGCATCCTCGCGGCTTTTTGCGGCATCATCCATTTCCTGCCTGACACGCTCGGAACGTTTATTGAGAAAGCTGATAACAGGCTTCCACAATATCAAGCGAAGCAAGATAAATAACACAGCAATATTAATAATACTGATTATTACATCTACAGGATGAAGTTCCAAGATTATGCCTCCTAATTAAATGCCAATATCAATGCGGTGACGAAGCCGTAAATGGCTGCGGACTCTGTGAGTGCCAGACCAAGCAGAAGTGTAGCATTGATTTTGCCTGATGCTTCGGGTTGGCGTGCGATTGCATCAAGTGCTTTTCCTGTTGCAATACCCATTGCTATTGCTGCCGTGGCGCAGGAAAGTAAGCATAGTGCGACTCCGATTTTATCCATTTCATTTTCCTCCTTATGTTTGCTCGATTGCTTCGTTAATAAATGTCAGTGTTAATGTTACAAAAATGAATGTTTGTATGAGCGGGTGAAATGCGTTGAAATATAGTCCGAGCACGCCGGGTATGCCGACTGCGTTGTTGCCGAGTGCGTTATAGAGCAGGTCAATGACAATCATACCGCCGAGCATGTTGCCGAAAAGACGACATGCCATAGACACGGGGATTGCTATATCGGAAATGAGCCTGAACGGGAAAACAATCGGGGTTGGTGAAGCGAGAGATTTAATTCGTCCGATTATTCCTTTTCGTTTGATACCGTAGACATTAATCAAGACAAATGTCATAAGTGCGAGTGCAAATGTTATTGTAATATCAGAAGTTGGCGGGCGAAGCCTGAAAAGCTCCAAAAACGCACAGGTCACAAGCAGAGAGGCTATTGTAAGAATGTAGCTGCAGAGCATTTCGCCGGTTCCGTGTGTCTGTGCGTTTGTATAGCTTCCGACAGACTCCACTATGACCTCAACGACATTTTGAGCTCCTGTCGGGTTATCCTTGGGGTGGCGGAAAATAGTAAAGCGTACAACAAGTGCGAGTACAATAAGAATAGCCATTGCGACCCACATGTATACTACGGTTACACCCACGCTAAGCCCAAATACGCTCACACGCTCGGGCCACATGGAAAACTCAAGCTTTTCGCTTATTGCTGCTCCGAATATTATATCAAGCGAGCGTGTTAAAAGCAGAAAACCGCCAATTACAGTAACTGCAATAGCGATAATTCTATTGCGTTTGCTTTTGGCACGAAAAAGCAATATTAGTCCAAAAACAATCAGCGATATTCCGATACCAAGCAAAATCCAGTTTATCATTTTTTTGCTGCCCTTGAATAAATCACATACTTAATGACTGCGCAAACTACAAGTGATGCAGCCATACCAATACCTATAGGAAGTATATCGCCCTCTAACAGAAACGCACTAATGAGAAGTACGGCAAAAGGAAAAAGGAACTGTGTCAGTGCAAAAAGCACAGTTCTCATACCACTTTTGCCGCCTGTGGCAGAACCTGTGAATTTTGACAAAAGAAAAAACTGGACAGCACCCGAAATCGCACCTATTCCAAATCCGATAATTTCAGTTGTTCCAATCATTTCCGAAGCCTCCTTTTAAGCTATTATACTCTACTCCTAATTACAAAAAAATGCAATAGCTAAAAAGGACTAAAAAAATAAACAGAGAGAAAGCTCTCTCTGTTTATTTTTAATTATTAAACCCCTAATCGAGCACCAAACTGTTGATGTCGATTATCAGGCTGATTGAGCCGTCGCCGAGGACTGCGCAACCGCCGATGCCGTGCATTCCGATGTTGTGCTTTTGGATATATTCGGGGAGCGGCTTGATAACGGCTTGCTGCTCGCCGATAAGCTCGTCTACAAACAGGCAGAATGTGGCTGTGTCTGTAGTAATCATGACTAAAATACCGTCGTCAAAGTTTTCAAAATCAGAAGCGATATTAAATATCCGATAGAGACGCAGCACGGGGTAACACTCGCCGCGTATCATTATCATTTCGCTGCCGTCCGGATCAAGGAAAACATCACCCTCGTTTGGCTTAAATGACTCTTGAATGGAGAGCATCGGTACGATAAAGACAAGGCTGCCGACACGAAGCTTCATTCCGTCGATGATTGCAAGTGTGAGCGGAATGCGGATTTGCACGGTCATGCCCTCGCCCGGTGTGCTTTCTAAGGATATTGTGCCGCCGACCTTGTCGATATTACGTCTTACAACGTCCATTCCGACACCGCGACCGGAAAACTCGGTGACTTCTTCGTTTGTTGAGAAGCCCGGAGCAAAAATCATGTGGTAGACTTCTTTGTCGGTGTACTCGTGATCGGGTTTTGTTGTAATGCCTCTTTCGTTTGCTTTGCGTAAAATTGCATTACGGTCAAGCCCTTGACCGTCGTCGGATATGAGAATTACAACGTCGCCGCCTGCGCTGCGAGCTTCAAGAGTGAGCTTGCCCATGGCGGGCTTGCCTGCTTTGAGGCGAACATCGGGTGTTTCAATGCCATGGTCAACAGCGTTGCGGATAAGGTGCATGAGCGGGTCAGACAAGGTGTCGATGATGTTTTTGTCAACTTCGGTTTCTTCACCGATAAGAATAAGTTCGACCTCTTTGCCGACTTTTTTACTGACATCTCTGACGATGCGGTGCATTTTTTGGAAAGAGTTTGAGACAGGAAGCATACGAATTGACATGACAATATCCTGCAACTCGTTGATGAGCTTGCGAAGCTCCTGACTGCTGCGCTCGAATGAGTCGATGTGCATATTTGTAACCTCGGGGTTTTTTGTAACCATAGACTCTGTGGTTACGATTTCACCCATGAGGTTCATAAGTTTGTCGAGTTTGTTTACATTGACGCTGATGAAGTTTTGCTTAACAGCTTCGCCTGTTGAAACAGGCTTCTCGTCAACTACTTTGTCTGCAGTTTCGTCAACAACGGGCTTAACGCGCATTGCTTCGGGAAGCTCTTCGCTGTCGGGTGCCATTAAAGTCATTGTTGTGCTGGCAACATACATTATGCCGTCAACGAGTTTTTGAATTGACTCTTGGCTCTCTTCGCTTTGAGCAAACATGATAAATCCGTGAGCTATGATATCTTCACAGCAATCACTGTCTTCGATGTCTGCCGGAATATGCATTATGTTTGTGCAATGGTCTTGCAGACCGTTGACAACTGTGAATGCACGCAGGTTTTCCATTTGACAGCCTGTGTCAAAGAGTACCTTAATTTTGTAAATAGGAGCAACACTGCTTACGACTTCCGCTTCCGAACCTGCGGCTGCAGTTGCGGCAGGAGCCGCATCGGCACCACCGGCATCTCCGCTTGCGGGAGCAGGAGCGTCTCCCATTATGGTTAAAGTATATTTTTGAATTTTCTCGGAAAGGTCTGAAAAATCGCCGTCGGACTCTGCGCCGGAAAGGAGCTTATCAACCTCTGCCTTAAATTTATCGCTCGCAGCAAGAACAAGCTCGGTAACACCCTCAACCATGTCGGCATCGGTACGTGTTTTACCGGCTCGTATATTATCAAACATATCTTCGAGTGCATGTGCAAGCTTTGCAAGATTATCAAACGACATCATAGCCGCAGAACCTTTGATCGTGTGCATAACCCGAAAAATCTCGTCTATATGCTCAGCGGCAAGGTTTTTGGCCTTTTCGCTTTGCAAAAGAGTCTCTTCGAGTGCTTCAAGCAGTTGTTGTGTTTCAAAAATGAACACATCAAGCATAGGATCTAGTTCACGCATCATAAGTTACCTACCATTTCATAGAACTATTGTACTTTGCTAACATTAACCTAATTTTTTAATTGCCGCAATGATGCCTTCCTCTTTGAACGGCTTGACTATAAAGCCCTTTGCTCCCGATACGATTGCATCGCGAACCATGGCTTCCTGACCCATTGCGGAAACCATAACGACCTTTGATTGAGGGTCGATTTTTGTGATTTCCTTGAGAGCGTCAAGTCCTGTCATTTCAGGCATTGTGATGTCCATTGTGACGATATCCGGCGAAAGATCCTGATACATTTGGACTGCGATTGCGCCATTCTCTGCCTCTCCAACGACCTCATAGCCGTTTTTGGTCAGCATGTTCTTGATCGAAATCCGCATGAACGCAGCATCGTCAACGATTAAGACTGTTGCCATTGTAGTTCCTCCTAAGTAAACAAATATTCAATATCCTATATCGATGTGTAAAAATCTTAGTTAGATAAATTTTTCGCCCAATCCAACTGTTTTTATTTTCAACGCACCGTTTTCCATATCAAGCTCAATTGTTCGTCCGTGTGTGCCGCCTGTATCATTTGCGTGCACAGGGATTGACAATTGTCTTAATATTGCAAGACCTGCAGCGGCGTTACGCTCGCCGATTTTTAACAAATCGTTATTTTGGCTGACACCTCTAAACATGTGTGCTCCGCCGGTAATCTTTGCGACAAGTGCAGCTTTGGTAACACCCATACGGCCTAACTGGTTGATGAGTTCAATAACTGCAGAGTCAACAAACTTGGCAATGTTTTGCCCTTCAAAACCCTTGTATGTTGGTAGCATACAGTGAGCCATGCCTCCGATTTTCTTAGCTCTGTCATAAAGTGTAATTCCTACACATGAGCCAAGACCTAACGTAGTAAGTATATCGGGGGCTTTAGCAACCTTTAAGTCAGCCATGCCTACAATGATTGTTGCCATATTAATCTTCCAATCCTAAAGCTTTCAGTAGCATTTTATACGAATAATAGTCAGGAATCAAGAAAAAATGTCCGTTTACATCGCCGGAGGGGTCATTAAAGCGTGTATTTAAGAACAAAACGCTGTCGCCGATAGTTCCGTACTCAATTGTAGCTATGCTTATAATCGCGCCGAGCATATCAACTGCAAGTTGCGGAACAGTGGGTGTGGCACCGAGTCCGGAAAACGATGAGATAGCTGAAAGGAACGAACCGACAAGGATATTTGCAATTTCTAAAAGTGTGTCCTGCTCCAATTCCGTGAGTGCAAACTCGGGGTCGGTTGTATCGCGGGCGGGTTCGTGGAGTGCTTGCGAGACCATTGCCATTGCGTCTTTCATGCCGAGCAGCAGAAGTATATATCCGTTGAGATCGCCAGACACATCGATTAATACTCCGGCAACAAGGGTTTCAGGACCGTCGAGAACATTAACTATTTCGCTGAAAGGTACAACAGACGCTTCGGGTACACTCATGACTATTTTGCGGTCGAGAAGACCCGCTAAAGCGGAAGCAGCATGTCCTGCTCCTATATTACCAATTTCTTTGAAAACGTCAAGATGTTTTGCTAAGATATTATCATGTGGATCGCTCATTATCGTATATACCTCAAGTGTTTCTATATTTTTTACGATATTGATATTATGCTTAAAAATAATTTCGGTCTATCAGTAAAGGAGAGCGGGTATGAGAGTTGATGCATCGCAAGTGCTTGCAGGGGGCGGTGTGATTGTAAAATCAGGTACAAGCTCCGTGACTGACGCGCTTAAAGACGGTGACGAGACAAATATAAAAGCGGAAGATGATTTATCTGTAGGCGAAAAAAGTCTTGTCAGGGAATTTACCGATAAGAGCCTTGCGCCTTATGCTGCCAAACTTGCTGAGTTAAACATGCCTGTAACTGAACAATCGGCTCGTGCGATGCGGGATATTATGTCTCAAAATCCTAAACTTTCTATGGATGAGGCTGCTTTCTTGGCGTCGAACAAGCTGACGGGTGACGAGAGTCTTATGAAAGCTGCCTTGGAAGTGCTGTCGGGTGGTGATAAAACCGATGCTATGATAGCCAAACTTTTGTCTGCTTTGGAAAACCAAGGTGTCAATAATCCTGACATGGGGCTTCGCAGTGTAAGTGCTCAAAATACAGCACCTTTGACGGAATTAATCACATTTATCGCAAAGAGTGTTTCTGAGCTTCAAACGATTATAACACAACCCGATAGCAATATGCAATTAAATGTATCAAACACAGAAAGTTTTTTTACACAAGATGTAGAAAATGCACTAAATAATACTCAAAACACAGCACAAAACACTCAGAATACGGGGCAAATTCAACAGCCTGCACCGCAAGGTGAAATGCCTGTGCAAGAGAATGTGCAAAGTGGGGCGCCCGCGACGCCCGCGCCGCAAAGTGAAATAACTATGCAGCCGCAAAGCGAAACGGTGGCACCGCCTCAGCCTCCCGCGGAGGCTTTACAGCCGCAGGCACAACCGCCGGCGCAGCCTCCCGCGGAGGCTTTACGGTCGGACGCGCTGACCGTATCGGTCAGCGGACAGGAAGTTGCAGATTTACCTAAAAGCGAGCAGCCGACAGGTGAAATGCCTGTGCAGGACAAACCTTACGAAAATGTAGACAAACAGGTGCAGCCGCAGCCACTGACATCGGAAGAACAACAAACGCAGCAGACACAGCAAACACAGCAGCCGCAGCAGCGGCCTGCGCCGTCTGTGAGCAATACAGTGGCAGAACTTCTCTCGGAAGTGCCGGAGTTCAAAGGCACGCCGCACTCTGCGCTTGAGAGATTTTCCAACATGCTGCTGCGAGTGGCAGGTGACAGCGCGGCTGCTACCGATGAGGCGGCGCTTGACAAAGACACAAAAATGCTTGCTGCGCAGCTTGATAAAATGTTCACGAAGATAGGCAGAAATGACGAGGGCGCAGGAGCGCGCCTCCGAGAAGCGCGAGAAGAGCTGTTTGCGCGTCTTTCTTTGGTTGAGGAAGAAATTTCGCGCTCGAGTGGGTCTGCAAGAACCGATTTGCTTACACAAACACAAAAATTAATGGACCATGTGAGACTACTTAATAATATAGAACAGTTTTTATACATGCAGCTTCCCGTACAGCTCAGTGAGCAACGAAAATCAGCCGAGCTGTACGTCTTTAAGAGAAAAGGCGGCAAAAAGGCCGACCCCGATAATGTTAATATCCTCCTTGCGATAGATTTGGAATTTATGGGACATTGGGAAGCTCTGCTTAACATTAAAGGCAAAGATGTGTATATTAATATGGAAGTGCAAAGTGAAAAAGAAAAAGAGCACTTCATTGAAAATACCGTTTTGCTGCATGAAATGCTCAGTGAAGAGGGCTTTAAGCTTGTAAATACCAACATAAAAATTTCTCAAGAAGAAACAACGCCCCTGACGGCGCTTCTTGCATTTGACAGATACACAGGCGGGCATCAGGGCAAAATAGACTTTTTCCACTAAACAAAGCGGGTAATGAGTACATATTATGAGTGAAGAAAAAAGAATTAAACAAGCGGCGGCACTCAGCTACGACCCTGCCGATAACGATGTGCCTATTTTGGCGGCGTTCGGCGAGGGAATTATTGCGGAAAAAATCGTAGAAGTGGCAAAAGAAGCCGGAGTTCCGGTAATGCCGGAACCCGGGCTTACAAATATGCTATCAAAGCTTGCTGTCGGTGATGAGATTGCTCCCGAGATGTATGACGCTGTGGCAAAGGTTCTTGCTTTTGTCAGTGAGGTTGACAGGACATACGGCGAAAAAATCCGCAGAGGATTTGGCTAACCGCAGCGGTCAAAGGTCGACTTTCCACAAGCCGTGCAGGTTGCAATACGCATATACGGCGGTTGCTTTGTCATCAACGATGCAAAACTCGCGACTTGGCTCCGTGCCGGGTTTCAGACACTTGCGCTGAGCGCCCTGCTCGGTTTTTACAAAAATAAACTCAATGTAATGCTCGGCTTCCATAGGATGCGGAATACTTCCGACCTGCACGTTCAGACTGCACTCTGACATATTTACAAAGGGCACGTGCTTTTCTACACTTGCATCAACTGTGTTGGGGATAAGCTCGGTCATTTTTTGCCCGCAGCACATAATAGATACTCCCTTATCATCTATTAATCCGATAAGATTTCCGCAAAGGCCGCACTTAAAAAATATGTGATTATTGTTCATTATATTTACTTTCCTTTCAAAATTTATAGTTATAAGTATAACACTACGCTAATGTTGAAACAATAAAAATACGATATTATTAATAATATTGAAAAAATAGCAAGGATGTGAGATACTACTACAGGATTTCGGAGGAATAGTTTAATGAGTATTGTTAGCCCGATAAATAATACTACAGCAGCTGATAATGTTGTATATACAAGACAATCAGGAGTTGATCCTCTCGGTGCGATTGCTGAGAACTCCGAAGCGTTTTCGGCGCTTTTGTCAGAAGCTATAAACGGGTTGACATCAAATACCGGACTTAGTAACAATCCGGGCATGATGGGAATGCCCGGTTCTTTCATGCCAATGCCGTCGCTCAGCAATACCTTGGAGCAGGCGATTATGACTGCGTCAAACACGGGCGACAGCAACAATGCAATGGTCGCACTGCTTATGCTTATGATGATGATGCAATCAAGTCAAGGCGGTGGCGGCGGCGATATGGGCATGATGATGCAGATGATGGCATCCATGATTGGCAACATGCAAGACAAAGAAAACATAAGAGACGATTTTATGTTTATGTCGGGTGGCGAGCCGTTTACGCTCGACACTATGGACAGCAGAATATTTAACAGAGCTGTGCCGCATGGTCCTGCGCCCGCTGTGAGCGGAACAAACCAACCCGTACTGCCGCTTGAGTGGTGGAGACCGACTACGCCTGCGATATCAAGCACAATCAACAACAGAAGTGCATCGCTCTATACGGCGGTAGTAGACCAGTTTAATGTTGAACAGTCGGAGCGGTATCGCCCGGGGCGTCAGGGAAATACATACTGCAACATTTTTGCATGGGACGTTACCAGAGCAATGGGTGCGGAACTGCCGTATTACACAGACCCGAAAACCGGAGCGCCGATGATTTATCCGGATATCAAGGGTGCTAAATATATGATGGCAAGAGACATGGATAAATGGCTTGAGGAGCACGGGCCTAAATACGGCTGGCATCAGGTTGACGCCGAAGCTGCCCAAATGCACGCAAATGCAGGCAGACCTGTTGTAACCTCGGCAAACCATACAAGCCACATGCAGGTTGTAATCCCGTCAAAGGACGGCAATTACGACCCTGTGCGTGGTGTCGCAATAGCTCAGGCAGGTAGGATTGTTTCAAACTACATGCATATTTCCGGAATTTACGGAGCAAATACTCTTAAAAATAATATCAGATATTGGGTACATGCATGAGCAATTTATTAGAGTCATATAGAGTTCTTGGAGTAAAAGTAGGGGCAAGCTTGGTTGATGTCACTGCTTCATACCGACAGCTTTGCAGGGAATACCACCCTGATATCAGTGACGACCCCGATGCCGAGGAGCAAATGAAGCAGGTAAATATGGCTTATACGGTGCTGCGCGAAAAGTTTAAGCGTGAGGCATCCTTGCGCGAGAGACAATCGTCTGCCCGTGCGGTCAGAAGATACCCGACAGAAAGACCGCCCGTACAACGCACAGAACCCAAACCGCCAAAAACGCAAGAACCGCAACCTCAGGCACAAAAAGACTATACTGCACAAGATAAACACAGGCAAACTGTAGAGCAGGCGACAGTGAGTGCGGAAGCGGAAATATATTCACGCACAGTTTTGCATAATTATTTTGAAGCGCTAAATAAATACGACTACGAGAAAGCATACGGCTATTTAAGCAAGCATGATAAAAATAACATTACGCTGCAAAGCTTTGCCCAGTGGCGGGAGTCAGTTGCGAAACTATACCCGATGCGTGAGTTCAAAATCGCAGGAGGCTCGTCAATAGCGGTTGTTACGTGGGGCGGCAACAGAATTTTTCAGGCAAGAAAATTCAAGGTGCTCATAACAGAAGATGACTATACCGCAAGCTCTACGCAGTCGGGGCAGCATGATAAGCTCGTGATTGTCGAAGACGGTCAGTGGGGCGTGTTTCTCGGATATAGAGAAGTCAGCGAGCTGACGCGGGCGTTTGAAAAACGCTTTGAAACCAAGAAAAAGCATGATGTGGAAAAACGCCGCGAGGAATATATCGCAGGGCTTGACACAGAGTTTGACATGTTTAACATGAGCGGTATGCGAAAAGCTGTTTCAAAGGAACTTTACAGACAAAGGCGCTACGGCTGTGCTATGACATTTGCGGCATTTTCGATAAAGCTCCCCGACGATAAAAACTCGGGAATGGTCGAGCTGCTGCGAAGTGCCTCGAAAACAATAAATTCCGCACTTAGAGAGATTGATATCCCCGCATATGCAGGCGACGGCGTTTTTGCCGTGATGTTCATTGAGCTTGGCAAGAAAAATGCGGAAAACATAGTGAGCAGATTAGTTGAAAATATTAAGAAAAACGCAGGCGGACTGCTCTCTAAAAATGCCCGGATAGAGTATAATTTTGAGTCATGGTCTGAGAATAAATATGCGGATATAGAGTCGATAAATAACGTTTTGCAAGAATTTGGAAAAAAAATCTGAAATTTCTTGAAAAAAGTGTTAAGATTTATTGTAAAAATAACGATAAATCGGATATAGGCATATTTATGCTGTTCATGGAGGGACGGCGTAACTGAAAAACAAAAGGATTTGAGGTGTATTATAATGGTTAACCCGCTAAGATCACAACCGTCAAGACTAATGGGACTGTCTTCAGGACTCGACACTGAGTCGATCATTCAAGCTACTCTTCGTATGCATCAGTTCAAAATTGACAATCAGATGCGTAACAGAAAGCTGATTGAATGGAGACAACAGACACATAACGGTATTAAAGACCAGATTACAGGCTTTAGAAATACATTTTTGTCTAACTTGGGTTCGAAGAACATGCTCAACCGTAACGTGTTCAACGCAACAACCACGAGTGTTACAGGCAAAAATTCAAGCGCTGTTTCAATTTCAACCACAACAGGCACGCCGATAGGCACTATGCGTATCGGTCAGGTTGTCAGTCTTGCTAAAGGTGCAAGTGTAAACTCCGGCAGCAGCGTTTCAAGTAACGGTGCCGGATTTAACGTAAATTCAAGACTTGACAGCTTAAACTTCGTTGGGAACAATAAAATCGAATTTGGAAACTATCAAGCTTCGGCAAATGTCGGCGGAACAACTTACAAAATAGCTCAAAGCGATGTCACTGCAGCAAGTGGTGATGCTGAGTGGAGAAATACCGCGACCATGGCAGGCGGTACAGAAATCACACTTAGAAAAACCGGCAGCGGTGAGTCGTCAGTGTACGAATATTCAATCAACGGTGGTGCTTTTACAGAATTAGAGTTTAACGAAAATGCCGCAGTTATCAATTACGGAAGTATCGAAGAACCGGCTTCCTTAGCGTTTACAAAAAGCGCTGCAGGAGCACTTCAACTCGGTGGTCATGCAGTTTCTTTCTTTAAGGATTTTACTGTGGACGGCGAAGCAAGTGACGGAGCTACAGAGACAATTGCACTTAGGCAATACGAAAACGGAGCGATTGAACACAACGGAACGCAGCTTTCGTTTGTCGGTGAAACGACACTTAATGTCAACGGCAAAGAGATAACAATTAACAGCAACGATACAATCGCATCGATGATGAATAAAGTAAACAGCAGCGGAGCCGGTGTAACCATGAGCTACAACAGGCTCACCGACAGGTTTTCGTTTGAGTCCAACACAGTTGGTCCGGGAACGATAAGTGTAAGCGGCGGCGGAAACATCATGAGCATGCTCGGTGGTTCGGGAGTTGTTAGTGAAGCCGGCTCGTTAGCAAAGGTGTATATCAACGGCGAACTCGTCGAGAGAAACACAAATTCATTTGCATACAGAGGCTTAAATATAACCCTCAATCACACAACCGACACCGGAGCGACAAGCGCTGTTAATCACGAGGATGATACAATCATCACATTCAAACGTGATGCAACAAAAGCAATGGATGCAATCAGAGAATTTATCAACGGTTATAACGCTATTATCAGCAAGCTTGAGGGTCTTCTCAATGATCGTAAGACAGGAAACGAAGTATCATACAAACCTCTGACCGATGAAGAAAAATCCGCAATGTCGGATAAGCAAATTGAAGAATGGGAAGCAATTGCCAAAAAAGGCATCTTAAGAAACGACCAAGGTATCCAAAATTTGGTCAGCAGTCTTCGCAGGTCATTCTTTGACACTATCGAGGGAACAGGGATGTCGGCGGCACAAATCGGTATTTCGACCGGAAATTTCTTCGGCGGAACAGGCGGACAAATTGTAATTGATGAGCCAAAACTCAGAGCTGCTCTCGAAAGCGACCCTGATAAGGTAGCAGACATTTTTGCAGGACCCGAAAACAACAGAAGTGCGGGTTTACTGTGGAAAATGAACGATACCATGGGTACATACCTGAACACAAGTCAGACGCACACACTCAAAAGCCTCGAAGACTCTTTGAAGCGTGCAAACGAGCAAATTTCAAGAATGGAAGAGAAAATGTGGGCTGAGGAAGATAAACTGTACAGACAGTTTGCCGCAATGGAAACCGCCATGTCAAAGCTGCAGTCGCAAGGTGACTGGTTCGCCTCAATGCTCGGTGGCGGCAAGTAATTGAAAACTCCGTAAAAGCTATTAAAGAGGGACGGTTATTATCATGCAACAGATGGTTATGTTAAACACGCGTCCGCAGGACGCATATCGCAAACAAGATGTTCTGACAGCTTCGCCGGTAGACTTGGTTGTTATGTTATATGATGCTCTTAAAAGAAATATTGTTATGGGAAAACGCGGTATTATCAACAAAAACGTACCGACAGCCCACAAACATCTTATGAAAGCGCAGATGATACTCACAGAACTCATTAACAGCCTTGATATGAATTATCAAATATCGGAAGAGCTTCTCGATTTATACGAATTTGCACTTAAAAGCATCGCCGATGCAAATATGCACAAGAATGTAGAACCGCTCGACCCGATAATTGAAATGGTTGACTCTATCAGAGAGGCATGGAAAGAAATCAGCAATTCGAACAGAGGAACTATGCAATTGGGAGAGGAAAGAGCGTGAGTAAATTTGAAAGTTCTGACCGTGGCAAGCTGCAGGAATATCTGAAACAAGAGCTTGAAGCATTTGAGAAGATAAGGGCACTCACGCAGGAGCTTGCTGAGCAGATAAACGAGGATAAAGTAGACGCGCTCAACAAAACCCTTTCAAAGCGGCAGGAGCAAATAGAAAAAATCAATGGATTGCATCAGGAGTCGAGTCTTTTGATGCAATCTTATGCTTCCCTGCAGCAAGGTGAAAAAGACGGGGAGATAGACGATATTTTATCGCAAATACAAGAGATAACGCAAAGCTGTGCAAATCTTAATGATGAAAGCTTTAATATACTAAGGGTGAAGTCGGAAGAACAAACAGAAAAGATTGACAAGCAAAGTGCAAAGAGGAAAGGGATAAGCGGTTACGCTCAGGCTGTCGCGTATGCTCCTGAGGTAATAGATAAGAAAACGTAGAGGCAAAATACGATGAGCATGAGAATACAAGGGCAAAAAGCAACGGAGTCCGGCATCGTACAGGTGCGTGATACCTCATCGCGCTCAGCGGGCGAAGTAGAAAATTCGGCATTTCGCCGCACTCTTACAGACCTGTCGCAGGATATGCACGCAGCCCGCCTTGCCGAGATGAGAGAAGACATCAACAGGCAGGGTGAACGTCTTTCCGACAGAGTTGATGTAAAAGAATTTGAAAAATATCGCAGACTTATACGAGAATTCCTTGACGAAATCGTCAGTAACGGATATACTTTCTCAAAAGAGGATGCATACGGCTCCCGAGGCAGGCATCGCTACATAGCTACCGTTAAGGTTATTAACGAAAAACTTGACGAACTCGGGAAAGAGGTCATGAAGGATCAAGCTGATAAAATCGATATAATTCATAAGATAGACGATATCAGAGGACTCCTGCTTGATGTAATGATGTAACCTCAAAGAACATTTGGGATGGTGACTTATAATGCATGATATGATGGATATGAACGCAGTAACCGAAGACGTAATGCGAGGCAAGTATCTGACTTTTCTTGTCGGTGACGTTAGTTACGGTATAGAAATCAGCTACATCAAAGAAATTATCAGTGTTCAGGAAATCACACTTGTTCCGCACACACATGCGTATGTCAAAGGCATAATCAACCTGCGCGGCACGGTTGTTCCCGTCATCGACATGGGTATGCGTTTTGGCGGCATGGAGGTCATTTACACAGAGCAGACATGTATCATCGTGCTGAGCATGGATGAAATGATTGTCGGCATTTTGGTGGACGGCGTGCAAGATGTGCTTAACATTGACGACGAAAACATTCAAGACCCGCCAAAAACAACAGGCAACTCAATTAAGAATAACTTTATAAAAGCCGTTGGTGTTTCAGGTGGCGAGGTCAGACAACTTATTGATGTGTACACAGTGTTTGAGATGGGGTTGGCAGATGGCGGCAGCCATTAAGGAAGGGTCACTAAAATGCAAATTGCAGATAAAGATTTTTTCCGTCTCCGCGACTATATAAAATCAAATTTTGGTGTTAATCTCGAAAAAAAGAGAACGCTCATAGAAGGTCGTTTGTCAAACTATATCATAAGCGAGGGCTTTGAAGGCTTTACCGATTATTTGGACGATGTTTTTGCCGATAAAAGCGGCGGCAAGATAAATTCGCTTATGACGAAGCTTACCACAAACTACACCTACTTCATGCGTGAAAAAGAACACAACCAATTTATGGAAGAACACGCACTTCCGTATTGGACGCAAAACATACGCGACAAGGACCTTAGGATTTGGAGTGCAGGCTGTGCTTCCGGTGAGGAAGCATATACAACGGTAATGGTTCTGCACGAATGGTTCGGTCCTATGAAAATAAGAGAGTGGGAAACAACATTACTGGCAACTGACATATCCGTCAGAGTGCTTGAAATGGCAAAAGCGGGTATTTACCCGGAGGAACACTTCGATCATTTGCCGAAAGCTTGGAAGCTTAAATATTTTAATAAGGTCGGCGAAGAGAAGTACAAAATCAAGGATGTACTGGCAAAGGGCGTGCATTTCGGACAGTTCAATTTAATGGGCAATTTCAGCAAATTTAAGAAAAAATTCCACATCATTTTTTGCAGAAATGTCATGATTTATTTTGACTCGCCGACAAAGCAGGCTCTTGCGAAAAAGTATCATGATGCCCTTGAAGTAGGCGGATACTTGTTCATAGGTCACAGTGAAACGCTCAGTGGCATCCAAGGTGATCTTCAACAGGTACAGCCGGCGATCTACCGCAGAGTCAAGTAGACAGGCAAGGCAAGCCGCGAACAATATATCGTGTCGTTTTTCGTGAAAAATGGGAAATTACGCTATATATTGCGGTGAAAATCAAGAAAAAGATAGACAACCCAAGGCAGCCATGGTATAATTCTTTGGATAACGAAGAATTTGCTCGGGCTGCTTTGATGATTTGAAGGAGCAATTTATGTGGAATAACATCTTTAAGCCAATGGATGTTTTGCAAAAAGGCCTCTCTGTAGGCTGGATGCGTAACGCCGTTATACGCAACAATATTGCAAACGTCGAAACACCGGGTTTTAAGGCATCGGACGTTGAATTTGAGTCGCTTTTCAAAAGAGCGCTTGAAGAGGGCGGTTTTGTCGGCAGGCGGACACATCCAAAGCATATTGAAATCGGTTCAGGCAACATCAACAACGTCAGACCCCGAATATATGAACGCAGAGACCTGTCAATGCGCTTTGACGGTAACAATGTTGATATAGAGTCCGAAAATGTAAAATTAGCTCAAAATCAACTGCAATACAACACAATAATGGAAAAACTAAACGGTGAGATAAGACGCCTTCGCATGGCAATCTCAGAAGGTAGGTAAAGTGTTAAGCCGTCATTGCGAGCCACACTGTGGCGTGGCAATCCAGAAAAGAAACTTCAATTTTATATGTCTGTTATAATGCGGTATCTGGATCACCACGTCGCTAAAGCTTCGTAAACGAACCTTTGCTCCTCGTGATGACGCAAGAAAAATAGAACAGGAGTTCAAAATTATGTCTTTCTTAAGTTCAATGAGTATTAGTGCGTCGGCACTTACAGCAACAAGACTTCGCATGGACGTGATTTCAGAAAACATGGCAAACAGCAGTACGACAAGGACGGCAAACGGCGACCCGTACCGCAGAAAATATGTAGTATTCCAAGAGAGAACAGGCGACAGAGCATTTGCTTCGTTTTTTAACAAAGCAAGGAAAGCTCCGGGCGGAGTGAGGGTCATCCATATCGGAGAGGACCAGTCAGAGTTTAAGTACGACTACAACCCGTCGCATCCCGATGCCGACGAAAACGGTTATGTGAGACTTCCCAATGTCGAAGTAGTTCAAGAAATGGTCGATATGATGGCTGCAGTCAGGGCATATGAGGCTAATATTACGGCACTTAACGCCTTTAAGGATATGGCAGTTAAAACATTAGAGATTGGCAAGTAGTTTATCAAGGGGGCTATATAATAATGGTTAATCCGCTTCAAACAAATCTTATGCATTTATTTAACAGCGAACCTGTCAGAACCGCAGTCAGCAAGCTTTCGGAACAAAACAGCAGCTTTGCCGATGTTTTGACGGAGTCTTTCAAAACAACAAACACAACGGATGCCATTGATAAGGGCTCGTCATTGGAATTGCTCATGGGGGAGAACGATGATTTGTCGGGAATGCTTATCGATGCGCAAAAAGCCGAACTTGCATTGCAACTGACGCTGCAAATACGCAACAAAATTATAGACGCATACAATGAGGTTATGAGAATGTCCGTGTAGGACACAAAAAGAGGGAACTTAGGAGTGAAAGGATGCCGCCGGAACAAGTATTAATATTTATATTTGGCACGGTTATTGTGCTTTTTGGCGCTTACTATGTGACGTATTACGTAGGTTTGAAAGCATCGGGACAAACCCGTGCCGGAATGCGTAACAGAAACATCACCGTGCTTGACCGCTACAGTGTGGCTCGTGACAAGAGTTTTTGTGTCATCGAAATAGCGGGCAAGGTATATATAATCGGCATGACCAACCATACAATGACGCTGCTCGATACAGTCGATGCAGCGGATTTTGCCGAACTCACAAAAGAAAAAGAGCAGGCGCAAACACCATGGGGGCAAACAGCTGTCGGGCAGTACGGAAACAAACTGACCCAAAAGGTGGTTGCTTTTATTGCTGAAAAGCTTGGTAAAACACCTGCGGACAGCGCTGAAAGTACAGATAATCCGTACAGCAGCGCCGATAACAAAAAAGAAGATAAAAAGTTCTCAGATACTCTAAAGAAAGCCGGACGCAAAACGAAAGCTGCGGACGAAACAGAGGAAAACTGATGCCCATAGATATTGACGGCGAAGCCAATGTTGGCACTATAAACGAGATTGTACGGACACTTTTTGGCGAGAGCGCACAAACGGTGGACATAGTAATACTTCTCACAATTCTTACCTTATTGCCGTCAATTCTTATGATGCTTACGGGTTTTACCCGCATCATCATAGTTTTATCATTTATCCGTCAAGCTCTCGGAATGCAGCAAACGCCGCCAAACCAGATACTTATAGGACTTGCACTGTTTCTGACATTTTTTGTCATGCAGCCGGTTCTCTCGCAGGTATATGACGATGCGTATGTGCCGTTTTCGGAGGGTCAGATAGAGCAGGAGGAATTTATTGAACGGGCAATGGGTCCGACGCGTGAGTTTATGCTATATCAAGCAAATGAAACTGATTTGAACTTTTTTATAAGTATGTCCGGTCAGGATTTTAACGAAACCGACTTGGAAGATATCCCAAACTCGGTGCTTATCCCCGCATTTATTACAAGTGAAATAAAAACAGCTATGTTTATCGGGTTTTTCATATATCTGCCGTTTATTGTAGTTGATATGATAGTTGCAAGTACCCTTATGTCAATGGGTATGATGATGCTCCCGCCCGCCATGATATCACTGCCCTTTAAGGTGCTGCTCTTTGTTATGGTTGACGGTTGGCAGCTCATAATAGGGTCACTGTTTACGTCGTTTTTGTGACGAGAGAGAGGAAGTAGAGTATGGTTGAGCAAGGCGATGTTGTAAATATTTTAACAAGGGCTATAACCACCGTTATACTCAGTGCTGCGCCTATGCTGCTTGTTGCAATGGCTGTTGGTTTGATAATTTCAATATTTCAAGCGACAACACAAATCAACGAACAAACACTTGCATTTGTGCCGAAAATAGTATGTGTCATGCTGACTCTGCTGCTTTTTTCAAGCTTTATTTTCAGTAATATAGGCGGATTTGTAAGAAGTCTTTTTGATACGTTAAATAATTTATTGGGTTAGTTATGGGATAAGAAGATGGCAGCTGCAGCAATATCAATATTAGCAAGCGCAGATTATTTTCTTCTGCTTATACTCAGAGTAGGGGGGCTTGTACTGTCATCACCGATATTCGGTCGGGTCAATATCCCTCAAATCGCAAAATTAGGACTTGTGCTATCGCTGAGTTTTCTGCTCTTTTTGATATTTCCGCAAACAGTCCCGCTCCACTATACGACACTGCTCGGTTTTGTTCTGCTTTGTGCAGGCGAGCTGCTTTTAGGTATGGCACTTGCTTATGTGGTGAACATGTTCTTCTCGCTGACGGCGTTTACGGCAGGGCAGCTTATAGACATGCAGATAGGCTTTGGTATCGTCAACGTCTTTGATGCACAAAACAATACTCAAGTGCCTATGATGGGTAACGTTCTCAATATCATGTTTATTTTGATGTTCTATGTTGTAAACGGACACACAAAACTGATTGAAATGATTTATCTTACAATCGAGCGAATGCCAATCGGTACGCTTATGTTTTCGGCAAACATCGGATATACGGCACTGGAGCTATTTATGCGCTCGTTCTTACTTGGAGTTATGATGGCGCTGCCGGTAATAGCATCGGGACTTACATTGGAAATCGCTTTTGGAATGATGATGCGGGCTGTTCCGCAGCTGCACATGTTTGTGGTTGGTATACCCTTAAAAATGATGGTAGGAATTTTTATCTTTATCATAACTTTGCCGGTATATGTAAACTTTAGTCAAAGGGTATTTATGGAGCTTTTTAAGGGAATTGAGATGATGTTTGCCAATTTCATCAACTGAGCTAAAGAGGTCTGATTTATGGGTCAAGCCGGGGATAAAACAGAAAAGGCGACGCCTAAGAAGCGACGGGACGCCAGAAGAAAAGGTCAGGTACGCAGAAGTACAGAGGTCAATACTACTTTATGCGCCGTCATAATGTTTGGTTTGCTGTTTATTATTTGGCCGGGATTTGTAGAGCAGCTTACGGGTATATTTACAGAGTTTCTCGGTGAGGAGCAAATCAGGCAAGCAAACAGCAGCATGACAGTTGATCAGGTAAACGGGATTTTAGTCCGCATAATGCTCAATTTATTTGGAGTGCTTTTCCCGATACTCGCAACCGCAATGATTGCAGGAATTGCCGCGAGTGTCCTGCAAGTAGGGTTTATGTTTACCACGGAAACGCTCAAGTTTAAGCTAAATAAAATAAATCCGGTCAACGGACTTAAGCAGATGCTTTCACCGCGAAAGCTTGTAGACCTCGCAAAAAACTTGGCAAAGGTTATTATTGTAGGTTATGTGGCATACTCGGACTACGTAACTCTTATAGATAAGTTTCCCTTGTACCTTGGGCAGGATATTTTCACTTCGTTTGTTGACATAATGAGAACGGCGTTTATGATGGCACTGAAAATGTGCATCGCCATGGTGTTTATATCATTAGCCGACTTTCTCTACCAACACTGGAAGCATGAAAAAGACCTTAAAATGACAAAGCAGGAAGTTAAGGACGAATTTAAGAACCAAGAGGGTGATCCCAAGATAAAAGGGAAAATCCGGCAAAAGCAGCTGCAAATGAGTGCAATGCGAATGATGAGCAAAGTGCCGGAAGCCGACGTTGTTATCACAAACCCTACCCACTATGCGATTGCTCTGGCATATGAAGACGGTGTCAGCGGTGCACCGGTTGTTTTGGCAAAAGGTCAAGACTATGTAGCACGGAAAATCAAAGAAGTCGCAATCGAGCATGACATACAAATAGTTGAAAATCCGCCGCTGGCACAGTCGCTCTACGCATTATGCGAGGTTGATGATGAAATTCCGGAAGAACTGTATCAGGCGGTCGCCGACGTATTAGTGTTCGTATACAAACAGAAAGGCAAAATACGATAAGGAGGTGAGATAGGTTGAAAGCATCTGATATTTCGTTGGCATTGTTACTTTTAGCACTGCTTGTAATTATAATATTCCCACCGAATACAACGCTCATGGACTTTCTGCTCGTTATTAACATGGCAATATGTATAATCATTTTGCTGTTTTCGTTATATGTTAAAGACCCTGTAGATTTTTCCGTATTCCCTACAGTTCTCTTGTTTATTACAGTTTTCCGCCTTGGCTTGAACTTAGCTTCAACCCGTCTCATTCTCGGTAATCAAGGCGATGCAGGTGAAGTCATAAGAGCCTTTGGCGAAGTTGTGGTTGGAGGAGACCTTGCTGTTGGTATCGTAGCGTTTCTTATCATTCTCATTGTGCAGTTTATGGTTATCACAAAGGGTGCTGAGCGTGTTGCAGAAGTCTGTGCAAGATTTACGCTCGATGCAATGCCCGGTAAGCAAATGGCGATTGACGCAGACTTAAACAGTGGCTTTATTGATGAAGACACAGCCCGTGCACGCCGCGAGAAAATACAGCATGAAGCAGATTTTAACGGAGCAATGGACGGTGCAAGTAAGTTTATCAAAGGTGACGCGATTGCGGGACTTTTGGTTACATTTGTCAACATTATCGGCGGTCTTATCATCGGCATGATGACAATGGAGCTTCCGTTTGAAGAAGTCGGCAGAATATTCGTGCTTGCAACGATTGGTGACGGTCTTATCACGCAAATACCTGCACTTTTGGTTTCTACCGCATCGGGTATAATCATTACAAGGTCGGGACGGGACTCAACATTTGGTGCGGAAATGGCAAGGCAGGTGCTCAGTCAGCCCTACGCGCTGATTATGGGCGGGGTGCTGATTGTAATTGTCAGCCTCATGCCGGGGCTGCCGATGATACCGATGTGGGCAGTTGCAATTGTGCTTATGCTCGTCGGATACTTCAACTACGTCAAGCAACAAAAAGAAGCCGTTGTAGAGGTGCATGAGGAGGAAGAAGTGGCAGCAGAAGAAAAACGTAAACCCGAGAGTGTTACATCGCTTTTGCAGGTTGACCCGATTGAGCTTGAATTCGGTTACGGAATAGTACCAATGGTCGACGTTTCGCAAGGCGGAGACCTGCTCGACCGTGTTGTTATGATAAGGCGGCAGTGTGCAATCGACATGGGTGTCATCGTGCCTGCAATCAGGTTGCGTGACAACATACAGCTTGGTACGAGCGAATACTCTATAAAAATCAAAGGCGTGGAAATCGCAAAAGGTGAAGTCATGGCAGACCACCTGCTTGCACTAAGCTCAGGTGAGGTAGAGGAAGAAATCTACGGAATTCCGACTGTTGAACCAACTTTCGGATTGCCTGCGCTTTGGATACCAAAGAGCGAGCGCGAAGAGGCGGAGATGATGGGCTACTCAACCGTAGACCCGCCGTCGGTTATCGCAACCCACCTTACGGAAATCATCAAACGTTATGGTCACGAGCTGCTTAACCGTCAGCAAGTGCAAACACTTATTGATAATCTTAAAAAGACGCAGCCTGCACTTGTTGAAGAAGTTGTGCCGAAAATGTTCTCATACGGTGAAATTCAAAGAATTCTCGGAAATCTGCTGTCTGAAAACATTCCGATACGGGATATGGCATCAATTGTTGAAGCCTTGGCAGATTACGGCAACATCACAAGAGACACGGATATGCTCACAGAATATGTAAGGCAGGCACTGCGGCGCTCGATATCCAAGCGGTTTATACCGGAAGATGTTGCATACGCAATAACGCTTGACCCGGCGCTTGAGCAGCTTATCATAGACAGCACCAAGCAATCGGAGCATGGAGCGTATCTTGCAATAGAGCCTGTTCAGGTACACTCAATATTTGACAAGCTTCGTACAATAATCGAAAATATGAAAAACAAAGGAAAAACACCGGTTATTCTCACATCACCGCTTGTCAGAAGACAGTTTAGAAAAATTACTGAACAAATTTCACCGGAGCTTGCAGTTTTATCGTATAATGAAATAGACAGCGGCGTTGAAGTTTTATCAGAGGGTGTTGTAACACTATAATGTAGGGGCAAACAAGGAGCATATTAATGCAGGTAAAAAGATATCGGGCAAATGATATGAAGCAGGCAATGGACGCGGCTATACGCGAGTTAGGGTCGGACGCTGTTATGCTCACAAGCAGAAAGGTGCGCGGAAAAGGGCTAAAAGGTCTTTTCGGCAAGCCTGTCTTAGAGGTGACATTTGGTTATGACCCGTCTACAGTTCCGGCGGTTCAAAAAAAGAAAGTGGACGCCATAATAGAAAACTCGAATAAAGCCTTTAAGAACTGGGATAATGCAATGCCTCTGCCTATGGCAAACAATGAACAGCTTGAAAAACGGATGGACTCGTTTGAAGCAATGCTGACCGAGTTTATGAAAAAATTCGATATCGTAAAGCGCGACATCACATATGACTATCCCGATGAGGTTCAAGCGCTTCTTCGGCGAATGGTAGACACACAGGTCAGAGAAGAGCTTGCTCACTCGCTTGCCAAACAGACGGAGCAGCTTCTTAGAAATCAGCCCGGTACAAGTGCAGCCGAGATACTTGAGCATCTGTTACATGAGCAGTTTGGCAGGGCAGAGCCGATATTGCACAAGAAATTTACGCAAAAAGTCATATTGGTGCTTGGCCCGACGGGTGTCGGCAAGACAACATCCATAGTTAAGCTTGCGGCGGATTTTGCCGTTAAGCAAAGAAAAAAGGTAGGAATAATCAATACTGACACATACCGTATCGGAGCGCAGGAGCAGCTACAGACCTATGCAGATATATTAGGTGTGCCAATACAGCTTGTATATTATCCGGATGAACTAAACACGGCAATGGACCAAATGTCGGACAGGGATATAGTTTTTGTGGACACCGCAGGCAAGCGCCCCGGTGACGAGCAGCATAAGGAAGATTTGCTTGAGCTTACAAGGGTCTTAAAGCCGGAGGACATTCTGCTTTGCATCTCGGCAACAACAAGCTTTTCATCAATTGTTGAAATGGTTGATACATACGGGTTTATTGACGAATATAGGCTTATGATAACAAAGCTTGACGAAACAAAGCATCGGGGAGCGCTTCTTAATATCAGTTGGTATACCCACAAGCCGATTGCTTATGTTACAACAGGACAAAATGTGCCCGATGATATTGAAATAGTCGATTTTGACACATTAGTCAAGCAAATAGTTAGAGGTTAAAGACGGGAAAAGGTAATTTATGCATGATCAAGCTCAAAATTTAAGAGAGCTAATGGGGAGAAGCCGTGATATTAGGGTTATCTCCATTGCGAGCGGAAAAGGCGGGGTCGGGAAGTCCTGTATTTCGGTAAATCTTGCGATTACCATGAGCAGGCTCGGAGCACGTGTGCTCATTTTAGACGCCGACTTTGGTCTTGCAAATATAGACGTTATGCTCGGGATAACAACAAGGCTTGACCTGAGCTATTTTCTAAAGGGCGAGAAATCAATCCACGAAATTATACAACTCGGACATGAGGGAGTAAGGTTTATTTCGGGCGGCTCAGGTGTAAATGAGTTAATTAATATGAGTAATGAACAAATTAGCTCCCTACTGTCGTCAATAGTTCACATAGATGCACCCGTTGATGTAATAATAATGGACGCAGGAGCGGGAGTCAGCAGCACAATTATGCAGGTGCTCCTTGCGTCGTCTGAAACGATAGTTGTTACAACCGCAGAACCGACATCGGTGCTTGATGCATACGCTCTTGTTAAGACAATTGTTAAGCGTGATGCATCGCACCCGCTGCATGTGATTGCGAATAAATGTGAGAAAATTAAAGAAGCACAAAATGTTCAAGCGGGTTTTGTTGACGTTTGCGGAAGACATCTCGGCAAAAACATTAATCCCTTAGGGCTCATATCTTACAACCATGACATAACCACGTCTATAAAAAGACAAATGCCGATAACGGTCAGCGACCCTTACTGTATAACCTCAAAAGAGATTGAAGTCATTGCCAGAGCAATACTTGACATGCCCGTTGAAAGAGAGTCTGTGGGGCTGCTCTCGAGGGTGTTCTCGCGCATGTTAGGAGCAAAAGCGTAGATTTTACTGGTAATTTACGCGAAAATGTATTATACTGGAGTATCACTGTTGCACAGCAGAGCGGAGTTTAGTATGATAGATACACAGCAAAGTATCGCTGATGAGATAATTGTAGTAGGTGACAGAGTTGATATTGTTGCTCAGGCAGGATTAGTCTACAGAGCAATGATAGAAGACAGGATAGAAAACGGTCCTTTTCTGATTGCAATACCAAGCCGTAAAGGCGTACCTATGACGGTTTATCAAAATGATGATATTTACTTGGTGTTTTACCGCGAAACCGGCAGATATATAGCGCAGATGAAAGTCATTGCTTTGGAAAAGCGCGGTGCCTTGCGGTATATGTGGCTTTTGCAAAAGACTAAGGCTCAGAAAAACCAAAGAAGAGATGCATACCGTCTGCCTGTCAGTTTTAATGTACGGCTGTTTGAATATACGGAAGATATGGAAAGAGGTCTGTCCGCAGCCCCTGATGAGGAAGTTAAACCAATAGCACTTGAAACAGCGGGAACGAGAGATATCAGCGTCACAGGAATAGCGCTGCTCACAAAAAAAGAATATATCCTTGAAGAGAGATACATTCTCGAAATGCATATGGAGGCTGCTCCTCCCGGTATCAGACCGAAAGAAATTATTGATACCGCACCGCCGCTTCAATTAACGGCTACAGTCAAGCGTTGTATACCATGGCGCACAGGCAAGTTATTTAATACAGGAATGCACTTTATCGGCATGACCCGCGATATGAGTGAGGGTATTGCCAAATATGTCCTAACCGAGCAACAAAGGCAGATTAAACAGAGGAGACAAAGCTGATGAGCGAACCGAAACACAATCTGACCCCGGAAGAACTCGGGCAGTTGTGGAAAGCTTACAAGAACAACGACGATATGGATGCAAAAAATGACCTTTTGATCCATTACGGCTACCTTGTTAAGTGGATTGTTCGACGTATGATGCCAAAGTACAACAACTACAATGAGTATGACGACCTTGTCAGCTGCGGCATGATTGGTCTTATAGATGCTGTTGATAAATTTGAATTAAAGCATGAGGTTAAGTTTGAAACATATGCAGTCACACGAGTACGAGGTGAAATTTTAGACTATATGAGGTCGCAGGACTGGGCATCGCCGAGTCTGCGAAAGAAAATAAGTGCGATTTCCGGTGCATACGAGCAGTTTGAAAGCAAACACCCTGACAGACCTGTTGACCAAGATGTCGCAGACTCACTCGGAATGCCTGTGGAGCAGGTGCACAAAATTCTCAACCAGTCGCATATGTTTAACCTTATAAATTTTGAAGATGCTCTCGGTGCAAACAATCCGGAGGCCGAGATAAAAGGTCCTGACGACAAAACGCCGGAAGAAGAGCTGCTCGAAAAAGAAAAGAAAACCTTGCTTGCAGAGGTTATTGACGAACTCCCGGAAAAAGAACGTTTGGTTATTACCCTGTATTATTATGAGGGATTATTGCTTAAGGAGATAGCAGATATTTTGCATGTAACCGAGTCGCGTGTATCGCAAATACATTCCAAGGTTCTTGCAAAAATGCGAAATAAACTCGAAAAAGTAGTTTAGAAGTTGCAGAAAGGATGTGTCAGTAGTGGTAGCAAAGTATTTTACGGCGAGTACGCAAGATGCTGCAGAGGAAATGGCTCTGGCATATTTTAACTGCGGCAGGAATGAACTTACAATCGATGTAATCAGCGGCGAAGAAGCGCCTGTTAGCAGTGAGGGTGAGGGACCTGAGCTTACCGAGCACTCGGCTGCGGCGGCAGGCAAGCCTTGGACTATTCTTGCCATACAAGGCTCAGCGACTGAAATAGCCCAAATGAATGCATTTTTTACGCTCTATTATGAAAAAGAGGGCGTGTTCTTAGAGCTGTACGAAGAGCGTGGCAGCGGAGAGTCTGTAAACAGTCAGAACTTGATACATCATTTAAGCAGGAAAAATATTGCAGGACTGAGCGTACCTGCGGCACAAAGCCTGCTTGAGGAACGATTGGGCAGAAAAATGATTGCCCCTCACCAAACAGAATATGTTTATGGTGAGGATATGAGCATTGTAGTAACAGGTGATGAGCTTGAAGCTTCGGTCAGGCTGCTCGAGCCCGAGCCGGGCGGGTTTATGTTAGATTTGGACACTGCAAAGAAAAAACTCCGCGAAGCTGATATAACACATGGTGTTGACGATGAAGCAATTACACAGTGGCTTTCAAAAAAAGAATATGGCGAGCCATATGTGATTGCAAGAGCCACGCCGCCGGTAGACGGTGACGACGGCAGCTTGATATTTCACTTTTCAACCGATGAGAGAACCGGGCGGCCGAGAGAAATCGGTCATGGACGGGTTGACTACCGCTCTCTTGATTTATATGTTCCTGTCGAAGCCGATCAGCTGCTTGTCTCAAGAACCTTTGCAACAGAGGGTGAGCCGGGCACAACTGTCAGAGGAAATCCCATACGGCAGCGGCCGGGCAAGGAAGTAGCCATGCCGAGGGGCAAAAATATCGCTGTCAATGAAGAAAAAACAGAGATGAAATCAACATGCTCAGGTATGGTTGAGTATGTTAATAACGCAATAAATGTATCAAATGTGTATACGGTCAGTGGCGATTGCGACATCAGTGTAGGTAATATTGATTTTGAGGGCAGTGTTCATATTACGGGAAGTGTCCGCTCGGGCAATACAGTCAAAGCGACCGACGGTATTAATGTCGCGGGAAGTGTTGAAGCTGCAACACTTATAGCAGGCGGTAATGTTGAAGTCAAAGGTGGTATGCAGGGCTCCAGCAAAGGACAGATTGAAGCCGGAGGTTCTGTCTCAATTACATTTATTGAACGCGGCACTATTATTGCAGACGGGCCTGTCACGGTTGATGTCAGCATACACAGTAAAATCGAAACCGCAAGCACTATCCATGCAAAAGGTAAAAGAGGTGCAATAATCGGCGGTAATGCCGGAGCGGCAGGGGATATTACCGCAAACTATATAGGAGCGTTGTCAAGCACAAAAACCGAGATTGAGGTCGGATTTATGCCGAGAAAACGCACAAGGCTTATGGCGCTCGAAAAAGAAATGGAAAGGCTTGATGCCGACAGACTTAAGCTTTCGCAGCTGAGTGCATATCTTGACCGTACCAAAGAAACAATGGATAAGGAAACATGGGAAAAACTGTACAGGTCGGGAGTTGAGAACAAGAAAGTAAACGATGAAGAAACAGATGCAGTCACGGAAGAAATGGAAACAATAAAATACGAGATGGATCATGCCACAGACAGTAAAGTGCATGTGCTTGAAACCGCCTTTGGAGGGTCGCGTATAACAATAGGCTCAAGTGCTTTCAAAATAAATGAAGATATCAGTTATGCGTCATTTAGGTATGACGATGGCGAGGTAGTATACGGACCATGCGAGAAAAGTAAAACAGATAAATAACGAGCAAGATTATCGGATATAGAAAGGAGGCTTACTGTTGTGTCAATTAAAGGTATAGATACGCAGATAATGGTTGCAAGGACGGCAGATGTAGTCAGAGAGACAAGTGCTATGCAAAGGCACCCTGAAACAACGCAAGAGCATTTGGCAGCTCAGCAAAAAGCAGACAGTGCTCAAAACCAGTCAAAGGTTTTAGCAACAACAGAAGCCGATATGGATAATATCCGAACAGATGTAGACGGTAGTGGTTCGGGAGCTGCAGGCGGCGGAGGCTCGTCAGGGGACGAGGAAGAAATGACCGAGGAGCAAAAAAGAGAACTTTTAGTCCCGCCGAGTGACCACGACCAAATAATAGATATCATGATATGAGGTTCAAATGGGCATAGAATATTACGCATTCGCATTATTTGTAGCAGGGCTTATATGTATTATTGCACTTTTGTGCAAAGTGTTGTTTTCAAATGTGAAAAGACAAAACAAACTTCTTGATGACCGTGAAACAGAAGTTCTTCAACTCTATAACCGTATTGAAACGATTATGGAGGAATTTGACGATCAAGTTAAAGCGACAACCGAAGAATTAAAGCTCCGCGAGCAGGAATACAGGGCTGCTTTGCAGAACATGGCGGCGTTTCAGCTTCCTGCCGAGCTTGAAAAAAAGGAACAGGTAATCGAAAGAGTGCCGCGCAGCGTGCCGTTTGATGCCAACAGGATAAGAGCGGCGGGCGAGGTAATAGAGCGGGCGGAGCGAATGGTTATAAGCGAAGCGCCTGTGGCGGCACAGCCGGAGGTCAAGCCTGCCGTGTTTCAAAAGTTCTTTGACGACTCTGCGGAAGCCGCGCCACCGCCGATGCCGTATGCGGAAGCGCCGATTAACACCTCGCGCAGTGAGTCGATATTGGCATTGGCTGATGAGGGGAAAACCGATGTTGAAATTGCCAGTACCCTCGGCATCACGCGCAACGAGGTGCAGCTCGTGATTGGACTGACGAGGTAAAGTTCTGTATTTGCAAGTGTTTGAGGAAATGTCTCAAAATGGGACATTTCCTCTTTTTTTGGCTAAAGTTCCTCTGTATTGTGTCGATAATTGTTATTAGGGAATTTAATTCCCGTCAACATGTATGTAAGAGGTACACTTGTATGGTAAGAGGTCTTTATATTGCGGGCACAGGGATGTTGCTGCAACGCAGACGGATGGAGACCATTACAAATAACATAGCAAACTCTGATACAACCGGCTACAAAAAAGAGCACTTTGTGTCACACAGCTTTGACGAAGTGCTTATTCGGCGTATTAATGACCATAACCGTTTCTGGCCATACAATGAAGTCGGACCGCTTAATCTCGGCACACAGGTAGACCACCTGACGGTCGACTTTACAACAGGAAACCTTGAGGGCACAGAGCGAAATACTGACCTTGCGCTTGTGGGCGATGCTTTCTTTGCGGTGCAGACACCAGAGGGTGAGCGTTATACCAAGGCGGGGCATTTTTATATAAATGAGGGCGGATTTCTCGTAGACGGTGAGGGCAATGAGCTGCTCGGAAACAATGGACCGATATATGTCGGCGGGCTTGATTTCAGAGTGGGGCAGTTCGGCGATGTGTGGACAGATGCAGGACTTGTAGATAACATCAGAATTGTGTCCTTTGAAGACAATACGACACTTCGCAGACAAGGCAGCAATCTCTACTTTGCAACAGTTCCGCCAATGGCAGAGCCGAACCCATACAGGGTTGCACAGGGCTTTTTGGAAGCTTCAAACGTTGATATCGGACGTGAAATGGTCGACATGCTCACAATGTACCGTACGTACGAAACAAATCAACGTATGATAACAATGATAGATGAAACAGTCGGCAGAGCCGTAAATGATATTGGGAGACTACGCTAATGTATGAAGCAAAATCGATAGCCGCAACGGCGCTTCGTAACCAACAGACAAGACTTGACACAATTGCCAACAACGTCGCCAATGCCAACACAGTGGCATTCAAAGGCGGAAGATTGGATTTTAAGGACGCCTTATATACAGCGGGCTTAACGCCGAGTTATCCGAGGTCGCCCGAAGAAAATCAGCAAAAAGGTCATGGTGTTATGATTTCCCATATCGGCAGAGAGTTTCGTCCGGGAAATCTTGAAAGAACCGAGCAACCGCTCGACCTTGCAATTGAGGGCGAGGGCTGGTTCTCGCTGATTGATGCTAACGGTGATATCCTCTATACAAGAAACGGTAGCTTTAACCTTAGTGTCGAAGCCGACGCAACATATCTTGTGAGTGGTGAGGGTTTGTATGTCCTTGATGTAAACGGTGCAAGAATACCGGTGCCGTTTGGAATAAACAGCATCGAGGTTGATGTAGACGGCACAATGCGGTTTTTGAGCAATAATAATGAAGTCAGCAGAGCAACGCTTGGTATCTATACATTTCGTAATGTATACGGACTTTCAGCCTCCGGCAACGGCAATTTCATTCAAACCCCGGCAGCAGGTGAGAGACTTGTTGCAAATGAGGCGGTGGTAAGGCAGGGTATGCTTGAGAGTTCAAACGTGAGTTTGGCAGAGGAAATGACCCGTCTTATCAGAACGCAAAGAGCATTTCAATTAGCTTCCAGAGCATTAACTACGGCAGATGAAATGGAAGGTATTGCAAATAACATGAGAAGATAATATAATAAGATAACAATACGACAACATTAGATAAAGTTGGAGGGTTATCTTATTATGAACATTACAACATGCCAATTTTGCAGAAAACCGTTTGCAAGCCTCGGCGGAAGAATTTGTCCAGCATGTATGGAGCAAATAGACAAGGATTTTATCACGGTAAGAGAGTATATTTACGAGCACAAACACTCTAATATCGATAGGATTGCCAAAGAAACCGAAGTAGAAAAGCAAGTAATACTGCACCTTCTCAAGGAAGGACGTCTGATTATTGACAGTCCGGACGGAGATGGTCTTTTATTCTGTGAGTCGTGCAAAAAGCCCATAAATACAGGCAGATTATGCAAAGAATGTATGGGAAATGCAGCCTCGGCAATGGATAAAAGTGTGTCGGCTTCGCAGGCTGCAAAACAGCACGCAGCAGCAAAGGCTGCCGAACCAAGTCTCAAAGGTTCCGCAAAGATTGGGCAGTAACAAAAATAAAAACAAAAAAACATAAAAAAACTTAAAAATTCGCTAATATTATGTGAAAATGTTCCGATATACTTAGTAGACCCTAATAGAAGGTGGACATTATGAAAATTAATCCAATTGTAAATCCGAATATCCTCAGAAGCTATCAGGCGACCAAGCCGACTCGTGAAGTAGGAAAGCAGACGAGCGGTCGTGACGAAGTCACATTTTCCAAAGAAGCTCTGAACTTCTCCAAGGCCTTATCCGAAGCCAAGGAAGTGCTTGAGTTTAGGACGCCTGAAGAAAAGGCGCGTATCGCCGAAATCAAAGAAGCTGTCAACAAAGGCGAATACAAAGTAGACAGCATGGATATCGCCGATAAAATTCTTTCGAGTATTATTGGGCGCCCGTAATGAGGCAGACTCTTATAGATTTGTGCGCAATTCTGGAGGAGCAGAAGGCAGTTTTAAAAAACATGCTTGAGCTTGCTAAGGAGGAGCGCCAAATTATTATCAGCGGTGAGTCTGATAAGCTCGAAAACGTAATACGCCTTGAGCTTAAGGAACTTAACAAATTAGGTGCAATTGAAAAAAGACGCACGCAGCTCAACGCACAAATCGCGTCTGAAATGGACATACCGGAAGCAGAGCTTACAGTAACAGCAATAGCAGAAAAAGCGCAGCCGGAAGAAAAAGCCGCTATTAGGAAACTGCAAGGGGAGCTTACCCCTCTGATAGAAGAACATACAGCAGTAAACAAGGAAAACCGTCAGCTGATTGAGTCGCATATAGAATACTCACAGACAATGTTAGAGCTAATGGTTGGTGTTGAAGACCCGTTAAATAATATGTACGGCGGGGACGGAAGATCAACTCAAGATGACAGAAAAAGAAAAGGCTTATTTGACGGTCACGCATAAAATAGTTTTTACAACACATAAGGATAGCAAATATCTCGAGAATGGATTCTCCCAAGTGGGGAGACACAATGAGAGCAACATTTTTTGGAGTCGAAATCGGCAAAACAGGCCTTACCACATCCCAGTTCGGGTTGGACGCGACGGGCCATAATATAGCAAACGTAGACACCGCAGGATACACACGCCAACGCATAGTTTCAACAGCACATGACCCGTTCGCAACCATCGGTAGATTTGCGCCTGCAGGGCAGGGGCTTGTCGGTGGAGGCGTACGGGTTCAAATACTTGACCAAATACGCTCGGCGTTTCTTGACAGGCGTTTTCGTACAGAGTCAACGGCGCATTCATATTGGGAAACAAGGTCACAGAGCCTGACGTATATACAATCGTTCTTTGACAATGTAAATGAGAAAACAAGTATTAACTACAGTTTGGAAAAGTTCTTTGAGTCTATGAAGACGCTCGCAGCCGACCCGATTTCCGGAGCGCCGCGTACACTGATGCAAACGGCAGCAATGGACTTGGTTCAGCAGCTCAATATGATTTTCAGCGGACTTGTGGACTTGCAAAAATCAGAAGATACATCGGTTAAAACAAAAGCCGAAGATATAAACACAATAGCAAAAGATATTGCCGAGCTTAATAAATCAATTTACAGCTTTGAAATCACAGGCATGATAGCAAATGACCTTAGAGATAAGCGCAATCTTTTGGTTGACCAACTGGCAACGTATGTTGACATCGAATACAGAGAATATCCGGACAACTGGGGTCACTCTTTGTTTGAAATCAAAGTTGCAGGTGTGGTGCTTGTTGACCATGACAAAACAGCCGAGCTTCGCACAAGGCCTGTAGCCAATAATATCCCCGGCGAGCCGGATGTTCAAGAGGTTTACTGGTACAATGTTATCGACGGCACGGCAAATTCGGGTATGCCGCTCGATTTTAGCAAAATCACGGGCGGTCAGCTCAGAGCACATATTGATGTACGTGACGGTACGGGCAGCGCAACCGACAGCAAGCTTCGCGGCATTCCGTACTACATCGAGATGATAAATAACTTGGCGCGCTCGCTTGTTGATGAAATAAATCAAGTTCACCGCCAAGGTTGGTCAGACCACCCCAACGGTTCAAAAACGGGAATTAACTTCTTCTATGAAGATAATGCGTGGGTCACATGGACTAACGGTACGGACATACTCGAATGGGACGAAACCTTGGGAGTATGGACAGACGGCGTCAATATCATTACGCAAGACCCCGACACAGGCGAATTTGTAGACGGTGCGGGAGAACCTGTAACAGGCTTTACACGTCAGCTTGATGTTTCTCAGATAAATGCCAGAGATATCAAACTCAGTGATGAACTGATTGCCAGCGCCTTTAATATCGCAGCATCGGACACAAAAATCAGCCGTGCGGGTGTAGGCGGCTCGGAGGATCTTCAACGCCACAACAATAAAAATATGCTTGAGCTTTACAGGCTGTTCAGCCGTACGGATATTGTAGTAAATGTAAACGGCGAGCGGGTTGATATCGGCAGCTTTGACGATTACGCTTCGGTTATCAGATTTGACTTGGGTAACACACTGCATACAGCAAACCAAGCAAAAGAAACAAACAGAATTCTCAAGCTTGCTGCGGACAATCAGAGAACAGCGATTGCGGGAGTATCACTCGACGAAGAAATGGTCGGCCTTGTCAAATATCAACACGCATACAACGGTGCCTCACGTGTTATAACCGCAATGGACGACGCACTTGACAGGCTGATAAACGGCACAGGCAGAGTCGGATTATAATCTGATAACAGGACATAGGAGATAAGAAAATGGTTTCAAGAGTCACAAATCAAATGTTAACAAGAACTCTGCTGAGTAATCTCAGTATGAATTTAAGCAAAATGGATAAGCTGCAAAACCAAATGGCGACAGGCAGAAAGTATGCACATATAAGTGACGACCCGTCTGCTTTGATTTACGGTCAGGCGGCACGCAACAAGCTTGGGCGTCTTTCGCACTTCCAAAAAAGCGTCGAAACATCGCAAAGCTGGCTCACTCAGGCGGAAGCCGGAGTTATGGAGCTGCAAAAGGTTGTTGGTGCAGTATACGAGGAGCTTGTCAGTGCGGGCGGACCCAAAACCGACGATGATAAGAAAAATGTCGCAATGATTGTATATCAGCTTCGTGACCATTTTGTTGACACATTAAACGCCTCATACGGCGACAGGTTTGTTTACTCGGGATATAACACCCCCGGCGACTTTGCAGCCGACCGCGACCCGATGATTAAACCGTTTACATTGGACGCAAGCGGAAACATACTCTTTAACGGCTTTAACGTTTCGCAATTTGACGGGATGCCGTCTGAGCTAATAAACAACAACTTTGCAGGGCTGACCCCCGCACAGGCGCTGACGAAAATAAACGACCTTGGTGTCGGGGCAAAGTTTGACGACTTTATTACAAGCAAGGGTCTTAATCCCAATGATATGGTTCTCAGCGACCCGAATGACCCGCTCAGTCCTATGATTGAACAAAGAGAATTTATGGCAGGCGAACTTGCAAAAATGCATAATCTTATGAATGATGTTGTTTCTCTTGATGTGGGTCCGGGAATAACAATGCCGATTACACTAAACGGCTTGGATTTAATATTCTTTACAACAACGGATAATGAAGGCAATTCAATTGTCCGCAATGCATACGACCTGCTGAGTGAAGTATATGTCGCTATTAACGGCGATGTAGCAACCGGTACAGACCCGCTCGGTGCAGATGAGCTTACAAAGCTGATACGGCTTGTGCAGGACTCGCAAAATCATCTTTTAGTAAAATGTGCAGAAATCGGCGGCAGACAAAGAAGACTTGAGCTGCTTGAGGCAAGATACGAACAAGATGCGTTAAACTACGAGTCAATGCGTAGCGACGCAGAAGATGCGGACATGGCAGAGGTAATTATGTACCTTAAAATGGCAGAAACAGTGTACCAATCGGCACTTTCTGCAGGTGCAAGAATTATTCAGCCGACACTTATGGACTTTTTGAGATAACATAGTCTTTTAGAGTCTCTAAATAACAAATAATAGTTGCATTTATGAGTTTTTCGTAGTATAATTAGGTGCTAATGTTATAGGCAATAGCCGAGATAAAGGATTATCAAAGGCAGGTGTTAAAAATGGCAATCTATAGACTAAACATCGACCAGCAGCTTGCGGAAATAGGAGTAAGGACGACTCCTGCAAAGCTCAACATCTCAATGCCCAAGGGGCAAATGACGATCAACACTGAACGTCCGCAAATGCAGATTGACAAGAAAGCTCCGACGTTTAAGCTAAACAGGCAAAAGCTTAACAACGAAACAGGTCTTAAAGGACCACTCGAGCTTGCAAAAACCTTTAGAAACAAAGGTAAACAAACTGCACTTCGTGCCGCCGGAGCGGCAAAAAATGACGGGAACTTCCTTGCAAACCACAAGGTAAAGGGCGACAAGGTTCCAAGGCTCGCAAAAAACAAAACAATGGAAAGACTTGGACCAAAGGAATTTAACGTCGGACTTATGCCCGAGTCATCCCCTCCCGAAATCACGTGGGACAAGGGCTACATGCGTATCAACTGGTCTAAACACAGCATTGTTATAGACTACACCGGCGAGTATATGCCCGACATGACTGTTGACCCGAGATACTCGGTCGAAGTCTTTCTCAGAACAGAACCATATTTTCGAGTCATGGTTGAGGAAGCCGTCAGTTCTACAGGCAGGTATGTTGACCACGCAGTTTAATTGTGTTATTCTAATCAAGGTGTGCGGCAGAGGGATTGTTTCACTATGCCGCCCTTGATATGATTGATAGGAGTAAAATATGCAAATAGATACCTTACGATTTGGACCTGTTGAGGTAGATGAGGAAAAACTCATCGATTTTGGCGAGGGCATTCCGGGTCTTGAACAGTATCGCACCTATGCAATATTGCAATTTGAAGACAGCTATCCGTTGGTTTGGTTACAATCGACCGAAGACACGGGCATTTGTCTCCCCGTGCTTGACACATTTGCAGTGTTGCCGGATTATCTGTTTGACATGGACGATGCCGATGTTAAATATCTTGAACTGAGCGGTCCCGATGAGCTGCACGTTGTCAGCGTGGTTGTTATACCGGAAGACATTAAAGGAATGACGGTAAACTTAGCCGCACCGATAGTTATTAACACAACTACAGGGCGGGCAAAGCAAATTGTTCTCAGCGGCACTGAGTATAACGTCAGAGTTCCTGTGTTCCAAGATATATGCAACGCTGTTGCACAAAGCGAAGCCGAAGACGACTCCACGAGAGAGGAGGGTGACGCTGATGTTAGTTCTGTCAAGAAAGCTTAACGAAACCATAGTAATAGGCGACAATATCCGCGTAACCTTACTCGGCATTGACGGTGATAAAATAAAGCTTGGTGTCGACGCTCCCCGTGATGTTAAAGTGTTCAGAGAAGAACTGCTTGAAGCAACAAAGAGCACAAACGTACAAGCACTCGGTGCCCCAATCGTTTCTTTTGACTTATCAAAGATTAAGAAAGAAGACGGCACAAAAGAAGTCAAAAAACCGGCAGATAAAAAGTAAAATAATACAACATGTTGATACACCCGACATTGTCGGGTGTATTATATTGTGCTTTTTTTCTAAAATTATGTTGCAATCAGTATATTGTCGTGCTAATATATAGTGTGGTATGCACATTAGCAGGCAACAACATATAGTTCCTCGTGCTTGGAGGGTTTGTTTATGAGAGAAACAATAGACAGAATGTTAGCGGCAATCAGAGAGTATCTTGCAAAAATGCCAAGGAAAAACAAGATACAAATGGCTGTGCTTGCGGCATTTGTTGTTGTCCTCGCCATTGTTGTAGTCAGTTTGCTTACACGTGTAAACTGGGTGCTCCTGCCCGCTACGGGTAATGCCACCAGTACAAGTCAGATATATGCACAACTTCAAGAATGGGGAATACCTGCGGATGCCCGTTCTCCCACAACTATTTTTGTTCATGAAAAAAGTCTCGGCGACATACAAATGCGGCTGACAAATGCGGGTCTTATAGGAATAACCGGCTTTGACCGCACAGGTCTTGGCGATGCGCAAGGATTTGGCGTAACGAGTGAATTTGCAAAACGGGTTTTTGACAACAACACGGCTGATAATATAACGGTTCAGCTTCTGCAGTCTCCGTTAGTACAAAATGCTCATGTGGTTGTCAATTCGGGAGAATCATCGCCATTTCGTATTCAAACCAATACCAGAAGACCACAAGCGTCTGTAATGCTTACACTGAGCGGTACAGAAAGACTCACTCAAGCAGAAGCACAATCCATTGCAGATATTGTTAAAGCAGGTGTACCGGGCATAACTTATGAAGATATGAGTATTTCCGACACCTCGTTATACACTTACAAAATTGGTGACGGAACTCAGGATTTAGAAACGGAAATCGGCGAGCGCACTGCACTTGCAGACCGTCTCACAAACCAAATACAAGTGCAGGTAGAGCAGTTTTTATCACCATGGTTTGGAATGAGTAACATAAACATTCTGCCAAATGTTAAACTCAATTTTGACAGAGTTGTTACAAACAAAGTAGAGTTTGAACCGCCGATACCGGGCGAAATGGAAGGAATTGTCCGCACTTCGGAAGAAATATATGAGCTTAGCAGAAGATGGGCGGGTGCCGAGGGTGTTCCGGGAACGGACTCCAACGCAATGGGAAGCATAGAATATCCGTGGGGCACACCTGACGACGGTGATTTATACAGGCGCGCTGCTATCAGCAAGAATATGGAAATAAACGAAACCGTTACACAAATTGAGCATCAGCAGGGTGTCGTTGAAAGACTTAGCATAGGAATAATGATAAACAGTAATGCTCCTGATGTTGATGAGAGCGTTTATCCGATTGTAACAGACCTTATTTCAAATGCAATTGGAACTTCGGCGGGAAATATTTCCGTCTATCTTGTACCGTTTGCAGAAGATACCTCGCTTGAAGAACTGCGAGCGGCAATGGAAGCGCGCGAAGCACAGCAGCGAATGGACAGACTTATTGACCAAATCCTCATGTATGGAACGATTTTGATGCTTGCAATTATGATTATAATGCTTATCAGAACAGTTCTCAAAACATTCAGACCGCCCCCCGAGCCGGAAGAATTACTTGTTGCTGCGGGTCCGGGTGGAATGGATATTATCATCGGTGATGATGACGGTGTTGACAAGGAATTTGAAGAGGTTGACCTTAAAGCTAAATCTGCAGGTCTTGAACAGATTGAAAGATTTATTGACAAAGATGCAGCAACAGTTGCGCAACTGCTCAGAAACTGGTTGTCTGACGATTAAAGCTTATTAAAGAGGGCGTATGGCAAGAGATGACTTAAGTCAAAAAGAGAAAGCGGCAATTCTGCTTATCAGTCTTGGAAAGGATTATTCCGCCGAGCTGTATAAGTACTTGTCCGACGAAGAAATCAGTGATATGACACTGAGCATCACTACAACACGCCGTGTTGACCCTGATGTCAGAGAAGCCATAATCACAGAGTTCTACGAAATGTGTCTTACCCAAAAGTTTATAACTGAGGGTGGTATTGACTATGCCCGTGATATTCTTGAAGAAGCAATAGGCTCTGATAAAGCGGAGGAAATGATACGAAAACTGTCGTCCTCTTTGCAGGTGCGTCCGTTTGACTTTATTCGACGGGTGGACTCGAACCAAATTCTAAACGTCATTCACAATGAGCACCCGCAAATCATTGCACTCGTGCTCTCATATATCGAGCCAAAACAATCAGCACAAATTATTGCATCGCTTCCCTCGGAGCGTCAAACGGAAATTATCAGCCGTATTTCAAACATGGGAAGCACATCGCCAGAATATGTCAAAGAAGCCGAGCGGATTTTGGAGCGTAAAATCACTTCCATGGGCTTTACGGAAAATATCATTGTCGGCGGTATCGACACGATAGTCGAAATCATCAACTCACTCGACCGTTCTTCCGAAAAGAACATCTTGGAAAGCCTCGACGTCAACGACAGCGAGCTTGCCGACGAAATCAGAAAACGCCTGTTTGTCTTCGAAGACATTGCCAAACTCAACAACGTCACAGTTCAGCGTGTCCTTCGAGAAATCAACAACGCAGACCTTGCGGTGGCGCTCAAAATGGCAGGCGAAGATGTTACAAGAACAATATTTGCCAACATTTCAAAGCGTTTGCAGGATATGATAAAAGACGATATGGAAGTTATGGGTCCTGTGCGTGTGCGTGACGTTGAAGAAGCTCAACAGAGAATTGTTAATGTTATCCGTAAGCTTGAGGATGAGGGTGAGATTGTTGTTGCCCGCGGTGAAGGGGATGACCTGATTGTTTAGAATTGACAGAAGGTTTGTAAAATTAACAGCTTCCGGAGTGCGTAAAGCAAATTCTGAGGAAAAACGTGAGGTCGACGCAGAGGGTGAAGTACCGGAGGCGGCGACCTCTGCGGAACTACCTGAAATACCTTCATATAATGATGTATATATGCAGTATGAAACGGAAGCCGAGGCGCAGGCACAAGAGATATTAACTGACGCTAAGACAAAAGCGGCACAGCTGATAGAAGATGCACAAGATGAAATCGAAGAGCAGCGGCAGCGTGCATACGATGAGGGTCATGCCGAGGGTTTTTCCAAGGGCGACCTTGAGGGCAGGCAAATTCACGACGATAAATTAAACGAGCAGCTTCGCGAAAATGAAGACGCGTTAAAAAGAGTTCTTGATGAAATAGCCAGAGAGCGGGAAAATACATTAGCGACGCTTGAGGAAGAAATAACAACCCTGTCTCTTGAAATAGTTAAAAAGATAATTAATCCTGCAGAAGAAGAGCTAAACAATGTGTTTACCTCACTTATAAAAAACGCACTTCGCCAAATGCCGACTGACGGCAAGTTTATAATACGTGTCGCTCCGAACGAATATGAAAAGTATTTTTCATCAGGCTCAGCGGCAATTGAGCTTGACAGCGGAACTATAGTCACGGCAACCATTTTGCGTGATGTGGCACTTGAAGACGGCGATTGTGTAATCGACACGGAAGATGTAACTGTTAATGCAGGCCTCCCGTCGCAGTTTAATTATGTAAAGCTTGCATTTGAAAGAGCTAACCAATATGAACCGGATTGATTTTTCAAAATATTACAATACACTTGCCAAAACCGACACGCTTGAGCGTGCAGGCAGGGTGACTAAAATAGTAGGTCTCGCCGTTGAAGCAACAGGGCCTTCGTCAAAAATCGGCGACATTTGCGAGATGTATACCCTTGATAATGAGCGCAGTGTCCGTGCGGAAATAGTCGGCTTCAAAGACGGTCACACACTGCTGATGCCCTTTGCGGGGCTCGAGGGAATAGGGCTTGGAAGTTATGTGGTATACACAGGCAAGGCACTGCGAGTGCCCGTTGGCAAGGAGCTTATAGGCAGAGTGCTTGACGCACTTGGAAACCCGTTTGACGACCTGCCGCCGCCAAAAATTGACGCATGGTACCCTGCGGAAAACTCTCCGCCAAATCCGCTTACAAGAGATCGTATTAAAGAAGTGCTGCCGCTTGGGGTTAAAGCGATAGACAGTATGCTCACTGTCGGACGGGGTCAAAGGCTTGGAATATTTGCAGGCTCAGGCGTCGGAAAAAGCTCGCTGCTCGGTATGATGGCACGATATGCGGTTGCGGATATAAATGTTATCGTACTTGTCGGCGAGAGGGGACGCGAGGTTCGCGACTTTATCGAAAAAGACCTTGGGGAAGAGGGTCTGCGTAAATCCATATTGGTAATAGCGACATCAGACCAGCCCGCGCTTTTACGCCTTAAATGTGCCATGACAGGCACGGCGGTTGCCGAATATTTCAGAGACCAAGGCTACAAGGTGCTACTTCTGATGGACTCGCTGACACGTTTTGCAATGGCACAAAGAGAGATTGGCATGGCAGCAGGCGAGCCGCCTGTTTCGAGAGGATTTCCGCCGTCGGTTTTTGCGATTTTGCCGAAGCTCTTGGAGCGTTCGGGAATGTCGGACAAGGGCTCAATCACAGGCTTATATACGGTGCTTGTTGAGGGCGACGATATGAATGAACCGATATCCGATACTGTGCGGGGTATCCTCGACGGGCATATAGTGTTATCACGTGCGATTGCAAACGGTAATCATTATCCGCCTATTGATATTTTGGGAAGCGTGAGCCGTGTAATGCCGGATATTGTTACAAAAGAACATTTGCGTGAGTTTGGCACTGTAAAAAACATGATAGCTGTTTACCGTGAAGCGGAAGACCTTATAAACATCGGAGCGTATAAGCAAGGCGCAAATGCCGAAATAGACAGGTCTGTGCAGCTTCACCACCCGATACAAAGCTTTTTGAGGCAGGACATATCCGAGAGCTTCACATTTGAGGAAACAATGGAGCAAATGAAGCAGATAGTCGGAGCGGGACCGGTCGGTTTGGGAATGCAGTTAGGAATGCAGCCGGGAGCAGGAGCATAAAGGCATGAAAAAGTTCGTTTTTTCTCTGCAGGCTCTCTACAACTACAAGCTTACTGTTGAAAGACTTCAAAAAGCCGATTTGAAAAAAGCTCAGCAGGCACTCCAAGAGCTTCTTGATGAGGAAAGCAGACTGCTCCAAGCTTATGCAAACAATGAACGCTCGCTTGAGGAAGCGCTGCGAAAAGGCGAAAATGTCGGAGCGGCTCTCATGGAGCATGATGCGTTCTTCCGCTTTCTGCGGGAAGCACTCATAGAGATAAGGATTTTAATCGAAGAGGCCGAAGAAGTTGTACGTCAGTGTCAAGAGCGTTTAATCCTGACAATGAAAGAGATTAAGACATACCTCAAGCTTCGTGAAGAACAGTTTGCCTCATACATGAAAGAAGTGCAGGCTGAGGAAGCAAAAGAAATAGACGACTTGGTATCATTTAACGTGATTAGTGAAGATATAAATGCGTAAAGGAGCGATGCACCGTGCCGGATGAAGAAGTAACTGATTTAACCGAAGAAGGTTCCGGTGGAAAAGCTGAACCTAAGAAAGAAGCTGCACCTGCTGCACCAAAAGCAGAAAAGGCGGCAGTAGATGCCGATAGCTCAGAAAAGGCTTCAAAGGGTAAAAAAGGCAAAGGCAAGGGCAAACCCGTCAAAAAAGGCGGCGGAGGCGGTGTCATTGCTGTCATGCTCATTATCGCACTGCTTCTTGTCGGCAGCTTTGGTGCTGCGGTATATTTTAATGTTTTCAGTGCTCGCGCCATAACGGCAGATTTGGTAAATGACCCGCTGCTGCGGGTGATAATATGGCTTGACCCGTCGTTTTCGACGGTTGATGAACGTATGCGTGAGGAAGCCGATGCACGCGACAGACGGCTGAGTGCACTTGAAGAAAAGCTTAATGAACGTATTGCAGAGGTTGAGCAGCGTGAGAGCCGCGCAGACACAAGAGAGCAGCAGCTTGACAGGTGGGCGATTGAGCTTAATAACCGCGAGGAACAAATCATTGCAATGTATGAGAGAACAATCCCGCTCTATCGACGTGATATGACAGATCAGGAGCGTGATGACATGATTTCATATGCAAGAACGTTTACGCAGATGTCGCCCGAGGACGCTGCCGAAATACTTGTCAGAATTGGCAGCGTGGAAAATACCGCTGCAATACTGTACTTTATGGGTGAGAGAAATGCCGCTGCAATCATGGCAGCGCTTCACCCCGACTATGCCGCCGCGGTGACAAACGTGTGGTTGTATAATTAGGGTTTATACACTCTTTAAGCTACGCAGTGCTGTGGCAATCTACTATTAAGTATACTTCGGTTTGTTACGAAACATGTAATATAGAAGGTTCTTTGTGCTTAGTATGATTTATTATATGTTTTATTATTATATTGACGAATAATAATCTAAAGAGTAAAATATAGACATGAACAAAGTAAAACAGCACAGTTTCTTTTAAGGAGGTTTTCAAATGGAAGATTTACGTGTGTTTGGGAATATGCTTGAGAAACTGAGAAATGAAAATGATATTACAAATGATGCTTTGTGTGAGAAGCTTGACTGTACCAAAGAAGTATTAATAAATTTACTAAAAGGGTGCGTTGTGCCCACAACTGATCAATTAGTTGTTTTGGCAGATGTTTTTAATGTTACTCCCGAAGAACTCTTTTTAGGTGATAGAGATCATTATGAAGCATCGGTGGTTCATTATATGTATGATTTTAAGAGCCCCGAAGCTCGAGAAAAAATTCTCGATATAATTGAAAGCTATTCAAAGTTAGTTTCTGGTGTTAAGTAGCCGGTTTCATCGGCATAGGGGAACCTATGCCTTTTTTTATTTGTGGAGGTGTTCTATTGAAAAAGATGAACAATGTACATGTTCTTGATATTGAGCAAGTAAAAGCAATTAGAGAGTTCCTTATTATTAAAGACGACTTAATTAGAGATGGTTCTTTTAACAAGGTTTTAAGGGATGATATTTTCCAGTTGTTAGAAAGTCAAGATTGTATTGTTCTATATTATCCGCTTGAAAATGAGGAAAATAACGGATTTCACGTAGAATATCCATATCGTGGAGAATTAAAACACTTTGTTTACATAAATACTGATCAATTTAAAGAAACTCAGATTTTTACTGCCGCACACGAACTTGGTCATATATGGAAAATTATTGAATTTATGCAGGAAAATGGATTTAGTGGTGATGACGAATGGGAAGAAAGGGTTATTAGTCGTTTTGCGGCAGAACTCTTAATGCCTAAGGATGAATTTCGGTCCTTTGCGATTAAAGAAATTGTTGTGTCAAAAAAACAATATACAAAAAAGCAGCTTCCTATGACCAGCATTATTCGTATAGTTACAGCGATTATGAATGAGTTTTTCACACCTTTTAAATCTGTTGTCCATCGTTTATATGAGTTGATGATAATATCTGAAAAGTTAGCAAATACATTACTTGAAAAATATGATACCGGAGAGTATAGAGACTACTCAATGATTGTAGCTAATGAACAAGGTTATAATAGGCTTTATCAAACGCCTGATAAATTGCTTAAACACATTGATGGACTCAAGGAATTATTGGATGAGGCTAAAAATAATAATGCTATGCCGGAAAAATGGTTAGCTTCGATGTATAGTTTATTTGATTATGAATTTGACAGGCAAGATATTACGCTGGGAGTCTCTCTTCCTGATGATATAAGCATTATAGAAGGAGGAGATATTGATGAAGAAAATGGCGGTTATTGACAATGATTTTCTTAATCATTTAGTCGAACTGAATAATCGCAAAGATGCTTTTGAATTAATTGAAACATTTTTTGGAGCACTTGAATATAAGGTGGTTATGCATCCTCTTGTTTTTAAGTATGAAAAGAGCCCAATATCCAACAACTTAATGGAAAAACTTTTTAATGAGCAGCTTATATGTGTTCCGGAATTATCTGAAATATGGACAAATTTACCGACAGGGCAAATTTATTACAATGCCATGGTAAAACAAATATATTATGAATTTACAGGCAATCCTTATCCCTGTAGTGATGTTTGTGGCGATTGGAAAAAACAAGAGAGTTTGGGTGAAATACATTCTGCAGCTATGTGTGCATCTTTGAATTATGACGTTTTTTTATCTGACGACAATGCTGCTGTTCGTTACTTAAGCAAAGCAGTAGAAACTGCGGCACAAAAAACTTTAATTGTTTATAATAGACAACAGTGCTGTGATATACTTAAAGAAGCCGGCTTGTTAAACCATAAAATTCTTAATATAATAAGTCATAAGAAAAAATAATACTCTATTATGAGTAATTAATAGGTAGTTAATTGCAGCAACAAAATACTTGCTTTCCATGTACGAATACGATATAATGTCTCGCAGGAAACGAAAGTGCCTCGCCAGTTTACTGGCGGCAGGTGAGAAGTGTTACGAGCACTCCCCACCCTGTATACATAATCTGACTATGTACACAATTGCATAAGCAACACCATGCTGACTATTATATGCTCTAATGAGTATTAGCGCAAGTAAAACGCATAATTAAGATAGTCGGTTGTGTCGCACAAATAACGTGCTGTGTACTAAGTGCTCGTAAGAGCGAGATGTACATGGCATTTTTCGTTTTCGGGTAAACTGCCAACCGGGGCTTATTCTGCCCCGGCGGCAGAATACTCGAAGTACATAAAACGAAAAAAGGAGAATAAAAATGAAAAAAATCTTTAAGCGCGTATTACCTTTTACCCTCGCAGTTATGATGGTGCTGGCAATGATGCCGGTCACGGCATCGGCAGTATCCACACCAGTGGAGATACAAGTTTTAACGGGTAATCCAGGAGCTGGGATAATTGGAGCTATAGTAACCATGAGGGAGTACAATTCAACAGGTGAGATTGTTGGAACTGCAATAACAAATTTGATGGGTCTGGCTACATTTGAGCCGCTCGACATTACAGCAAACAAAGAGTACTATTTCCAGGCTCGTGAACCTGGTGTGGGTGGAGCAATAATTGGTTCAGTAACAAGACTTGTTTGGGCTGGTGGACAAAATCAATTTTGGGGTAATAGTGGTATATGGATAGACAACGATCCCGGTTCCGGAACTGACCCGACCCCTGAACCAACCCCTGACCCGACGCCCGAACCAACCCCTGACCCGACCCCTGAACCAACCCCGGATCCGATGGATAAAGAGATTGAAGATGCACTTAACAATGGCACACCGCTTGTAATTGCTGAAGGTGGCTCAACAACCATATCGGCTGCAAATCTCCAAGCAATCAAAGCACAGGAAAATCCGCTTGACATCGCACTGCCAAGTGGTTTGACAATCACAATCAATCCTGCATCCATTACTGCAAACGCTAAAGCCACAGACCTTAATATTGCCGTCAACGCAGTTTCAACGGCAACAGCGGTCAATGGAGCAAGTGTGCCTGCAAACTCCATTGTCATAGCACCGACAGCAACAGGTGAATTCGGGTTTACAATCGAATTTACAATATCGGCAGCCGAACTCACCGCTGCAGGGTTAAAGGCAGATGAAGTGAAATTGTACTACATCAATGCAAACGGACAAGTGCGAAGTGATGTCGGTGAAGTTGCTGTCAACAGCGATGGTTCAGCAACAGTTAAAATAAAACAGGCATCAAGATATGTTCTTGCTAACGAAAGCACCCCACCGATTTCAAGAGTTCCGCAAACCTCTGATAATAACCTTACAATACTTTGGATAGGGTTAATGCTGACATCGGGTCTTGGTATAATAGTCAGTGTGATATGCATAAAAAACCGTAAAGTTAAGAGCAAGTGAAATTAGTAAGTATTAGCGGACGCAGAAAAAGAATAAATCTAAATGTAAAATCAAGGTGGCTTATATTAGCCGCCTTGATTGCCCTGTTTACATTTTCAACTGTTATGCTGATTTTGACACAATATGGCTATATCTCTGCACGCAGGGAATATGATGAACTTCGGGAAATTGCGTTTTCACCAAAAGCTTCCCCCAACAATGAAAATAACACAGGGGAGTCGGAAGTGCCGCTTGATAATACAGATGCACAGCAAGGTGGCGACAGTACCCCCAATGGTTCTGATGCAACAACACAAGATGACATTATTATTAACCATGACGCACTTGAGGAAATAAATCCCGATTATATCGGGTGGATAAGTATTGAGGGAACTGCTATTGACTATCCTGTAGTGAGATGCAGAAATAACAGCAAATACATATATACTACATTTTCGGGTGAAAATAATAATGCAGGTGCTATATTTCTTGACAGCTTATGCAAAACAGGTTTTGGTGGTTATGCTATGCTCCACGGTCATAACATGGATGACGGGTCTATGTTCAAAGATTTACATAAATATCTCAATAGCAATTTTCTTGATGAAAATCCTGAAATAATTATTTTTATCCCAAGTGGGGAAAGACTTACATATCGTATATTCGATGTGAAGCTGACGAATATAAACGACAGCTTATATAGTCTGCGCGGAACATCAAAGCAAGTTCGTGACAGCCATTTTAGCCGTTATGATATAGAGGAGGATGCGGATATACTTGTGTTATCTACTTGCACAAGCTCGGCAAATAGAAATGAAAGACTTCTTGTAGTAGCTGTCAGAGAGGGGCAGTAACTTCACCCTGATTTAGTTTTTTACCAGCCCGGCACTTCGTGCCACCCCTCCGAGGAGGGGAATTTTGCACTCCACAAAAATATTTATTTTCAATTATTCTATCAAAAAACTTCTTAATTATGTTGAATTGTATTTATGTGTTCACCATTGTAAGAAGTTTTTTAATCAAATAGCCAAAACCCGTCTAAAGTGCTTGCCTTGCTTTATTTTTTCGATATGTATATACTGATAAAAAGAGGGGAAAACTACGGAATATTGAAAGTGTTTTGATATGAAAAATGAGATTATTTTGTACAGACCAAACGAACTAACTGAACATATTGAGGTTAGATTTGAAGAAAATACTGTGTGGCTTACACAGCAACAAATGACAATGCTCTTTAACCAAACAAAGCAAAATATCAGCTTGCATATCAATAATTGCTTTCGTGAAAAAGAGCTTGTAAGAAAATCAACTGTCAAGAAATCCTTGACAGTTCAAAACGAAGGAAATAGAAAAATAAAGCGTAATATTGAGTATTATAATTTAGATGTCATTATTTCTGTTGGCTATCGAGTAAAATCCCAACAAGGTACACATTTTCGTATATGGGCAACTGAAAAACTGAGAGATTATTTATTAAGAGGCTATGTTGTCGAACAGCGGTGTAACGGCACTGCTGCTTACTCAAAATATTAGCCCTCAGCTTGCTTTAGATGTGCAAAAAGCTGATGCCCAGTATGGTGGTTTTGAAGTAAAACAGTTTAATCAAAGTCATGACCGCTTTTTGATTATAGACAGCGGAAGAGATGTTTATCATATCGGAGCGTCATTGAAAGATTTGGGTAAGAAGTGGTTTGCTTTCTCGAAAATGAGCAAGGAATTAGTAGCGGGTATTCTTGACGCTGTTTCGGGGCTACGATGACCACCCCGGCACTTCGTGCCACCCCTCCGAGGAGGGGAATTTACCATGCGGTCATGTTTAATGTACCGGCATGATATATACCGTAATTGCTACTGAATGTAGTATTGATGCGGTGTTTACAAATAAATGAAACACGCTGTGCATGAATTTCTTCCGCCCGCCGATTGCATAAAAGATAACACCGACAGTATAGAGTATTCCGCCAATCAGCAAAATAATAAAGAACGGGACGCCTAACACTTCAAGCATGCGTCTTATATTAAACACGACCATCCAACCCATTGCGAGATAACAGACTAAGGCGAAAGCCATAAAACGTTTACGGTTGATAGCGGTTAGTGTTGCTCCGATGATTGCGAAGCCCCAAATCAATCCGAACATAACCCATGCATCTACAGGATAAACCTCTCTGAAAGAACTGAGCACAATAGGTGTGTAAGTTCCCGCGATAAGGATATAAATTGAACAATGGTCAAGAGTTTGGAAAACACGCTTAGGTTTTCCGATATTTAGTCCGTGATATATGCTCGACATAGTAAATAGCAAAACCACCGTAAAACCATATATAGCTCCGCCGACCACACCCCATGCATTGCGATAGAGTGCGGCTACAATTACACAAGCAATCAGCGCCAGTACGCCAAGCCCGCCGCCGACGATATGTGTAATCATGTTAAAGCGCTCTTCCGTATCGGTATAGAGCTTTATATCATTTGGTTTTTCGGGTAGTACTGTTATTGTCATAAAACATATTATAACACAAAAATTTCATATTTTGCTAATCTTTGGGCTAAAGAATTCCGATACATAACAATAGGAGGTGAAGTAATGCATATACCCATGGAGTTTCTGTCCCCACAGACGACCCGGACAGACTCCGGCGCAGGAGTTCGTAACGCACCAAGGTCACAGCAGGACAAGCAGGGCTCAAGATTTGAAAAAGTATTTGAAGACGAGCTAAGCAGACATGACCAAAAGATGCTGAAGAAAAACACGAACCCCGTAAGCGATACTAACAGTACGCAGCCTAATGCAGAAAAAGCCGAAACCGTAACAATTCAAAAGAAAGACGAAAAAATAGAAGATAACGGTGAGGCATTAGCAGCCGGAGTAATGGGAAATCAAGCAAATGAGGTCGTTTTTATTCTCGAGGGAGATAAGGAATCTGTCGCTACCCCTGAAATGCGTGTAGAAACCGTGGAGCCGCCGGATACAACTCAAATAGTAAATCCGGAAAACAACGAAAACCAAACGGAAACCACGAACACTGCAGAAGCTGCAAAATCAAATGAGTTTACATTAAATACAAACGATGAAGCTCAAACATCAGTAAAAGACCAAGTAGCAGCAGCAGTACAAGCAGAAACAACCGGGCCGGCAATAAAACAGGAAAATGCCAAACCGGACGCAGCAGAAAATGAAATAAACGCAAAGACAAATGCTGCAGGGGAAGTAACGGCACGGATGCCAGAGATAAGGACTACAGACAATCAGGAAAATACACAGCAAAACAATAATGATTTTTCCCGATATGGCAATCTGAGCCCTTTGGAGAATGAAAATGATAAAACCGAAGCTACGGGACAAGAAGACAAGACTTACGCAGCAGCGGCGAGCGCTGTAAAGAACAAAACGGAAGACAAAAACGCAAATACCACAAGCGAAACCACAACAAGCGAAATTCCCCCGCCACTAAGTGACGGAATTAAACCGGAGCAGTTCAAAGCGGCACAGCAAATGACACAGGCAGCGGCAAACACACCGGTTAAGGCGGAAAATCTGTTTGAAGAAATGATAGCCCGCGTAGAAACAATAAAAAACGACACCAAAAGCTCTATGACAATCCAGCTGAACCCCGAATTTCTCGGAAAAGTCGCACTCGAAATAACGTCCGATGCAGCAGGATTACATGTCAAGATAAACGCAGAAGACAGCGGTGTCAGGGGAATGATAAACGGACAGCTTACCGCACTCGTAGAGTCACTTGAGAACAAAGGCATAGCAGTAGCAGAAGTAGAAGTAATATACACAGGAATTAATTTCGGCACATTCAAGGAACCCGGCGCAGAAGAACAAGGACAGCAAAGAAGCCGCGGTCAGAACAAACACCACGAGGTAAATGCCAAAGACGCAGTAGCATACTACACAACACTGCCGGATTTAATGGACTACTACTTAGACACAGGAATAAGCTCAGTGGAATACAGAGCATAAACAAGGAAGTAACGTAAAGCAAAGGATGCTTTACTCGCAAATATACGCTTCACAAGTGAAGCAAGGGACGGATCCCGAATTAGTAAGGGGTATCAAACTCCAAACTATGAAGGGAGATTTAACATGTCATCGTCAGTAATGAATGCTGTAAAAGACTTACAGAACGAAACAGCGTGGCAGGCAGCAAAAGACCACGCAAAAGCAGTAGAAGACAGCTCAAAAGAAGGAAACTCACGTAATGTAGGCGGAGCAATGGGAAAACACGATTTTCTCTTACTCTTGTCTGCTCAATTACGGCATCAAGACCCGCTTAATCCGCAAAATGACTCGGATTTTGCAGCGGGACTTGCGCAGTTCTCGGCACTTGAGCAAATGCAAAACGTAAACACCACGCTCGAAGCAATGAACAGCTTCCAAGCATACAGCCTTATAGGAAAGTTTGTCATAGCCGAAGCGGTGGTGGACGGAAAATTTGCGGAAATTCCGGGTGTAGTAGACAGCATATTCATAAAGTCGGGTATCACATACGCACAAATCGGCGAATATGTAGTTCCGGTATCTTCCGTAAAAGAAGTGTTCGACACCAGCAACATACTGACGACGGAAATGTTTATGGAAGCATCGAAGAACCTTATCGGTCGCACTGTTGTAGCACAGGTAGGCGATAAGGATATCGAGGGTGTTGTCACAAGGGTACTTGTTGACAAGGGAGCATTGCTTGCACAAATCGACGACGGCACCAACGAGCCGAAGTTCGTACCTGTCAATTCAATCGTTGACATTCGTGAGACAGGAACAGTAAAGCACACACCAAAGCCTCAAACCCCACCCGATGCAGTCAACTTTAAGGCCGACGGAAAAGGCGGTTTCATCGAAACCTGCGAAGCCGGAGCTGAGGAGATAGGTCGCTGGGATTGGGACGAGGCACAATGGAAATGGGTCTATACATGCTTTGCCGATGAGGAAAGCGAAAGCAACGAAGGAACAGAGGGTAGCGAAGGATTTGAAAACGACAAGGCAGCTTAAGTGCCGACAGAAGTAACAGGAGGAACCGCATTATGATGCGCTCACTATACTCCGGAATATCCGGATTACGCAACCACCAAACAAGAATGGACGTTATCGGTAATAATATCGCAAACGTAAACACAGCAGGATACAAAACAACCCGCGTAATTTTCCAAGACATTTTCAGCCAGAATGTATCAGCAGGTATGGCTAACAACAACCAGCCAATAGGCGGCGGCGGCATCGGCGGAACAAACCCGATGCAGGTTGGTCTTGGTATCAGACTTTCAACAGTCGACGTTATTCACTCAAAATCAGCATTCGGACGTACCGACAGAGAAACAGATATGATGATAAACGGCGACGGTTACTTTATCGTCCGCGGCCCGGACGGCGACTTCTTTACAAGAGCAGGTAACTTTGACATTGATAACGAAGGATATCTTGTCAACTCTCTCGGTTTCTTCGTAATGGGACGTACATCTGAGCTGACAATGGGCGTTATTGACCCGGGTCAGCCTGCATATCCTGAAAGAGCCGGCGGAACACTTTATGAAGAAGACGATGTGGTTCCGGTTGGTACAGTAATTCCCAACGGATACTTCAAAGCAGGTCAAACAGTTCCTGCAAATATCTTCGGGCCGGGTGTCCCCGCAGTTGACACGGTAGTACCTGCAGGACAGTCATACCCCGCAACAGCAATGCGGACAAGAATTGAGTTTGAAGCCATTGATGACTTTACAGAGCCACCGTCGGGTGCACAGCCTTTCCGCCCGCCCTCATTCGGACTTATTCCGGCAGGTGTAAATCCGGAGTCTGACGCAGACGGACTGTCAAGAATTAGAGTTACATCAGACGCTTACTTTGCAATTCCCCCATGGGACGAGCTGACAGCAGACCAACAAAACGACCTTTTGGCAATGATTGCCTCGGGCGACCCTGCTGATTTTGACCCTGAATTCTTCAACCAGTTTGAGCAAAAAACCGTCAGCTTACCGGGGTTCTCTGTTGCAGAAAACGGCGATGTATCAGTTATCCTCAGTAACAGAAAAGTTGTCATCGGACGCATAGCAATCGCAATGTTTTCAAACCCGTCAGGTCTTGACAAAGCAGGTAACAGCTTATATCGTGAGTCCGCATCATCGGGTCCTGCAGTGAGAACTGAAGCATATCTTGACGGCGCAGGCAAAATCGACGGCGGCGGTCTTGAAATGTCAAATGTTGACCTTGCAAACGAATTTACCGACATGATCGTCACACAAAGAGGATTTCAAGCCAACTCAAGAATTATAACCGTATCGGATACAATGCTTGAAGAACTTGTAAATCTTAAGAGATAATAGGTAAAACTGTTTGGGTGATGTGGTAAAATAGTATCACATCACCCGAACAAGGGTAACATGGAGGTATATGATGATCTTAGTTACAAGGCTGAACAAAACCTCGCAGTTCTATGTAAACGAGGACATGATTGAATTTATCGAAGAAACACCCGATACAATAGTTACGATGAACACGGGAAAAAAAGTAACAGTCAGCGAAGAAGCTCTCGAAATCGTCGAGAAAATCCGCGAAGAAAAAATCCGTATAAGAAAAGCGGTATCGTTTTAGAAGGTAGTAAACCGAATAAAACAGAGGAACGATTAAAATGTCTGAAATTCTATCACAATCAGAAATTGATGAACTGTTAAGTGCGCTAATGACAGGGGAGTCGGACGCGGCGGCGGAGGCCAATGACGGCGGTCCGGCGATGAAGGTCAAAGACTATGACTTTCGAACCGCTAACAGGTTTCCCAAAGAACAAATGCGTACCTTTCACGTTGTCTTTGAGACATACAGTCAGCTTTTATCAAACAGTTTGTCGAGCATTCTGCGTGTTTCATGCGAATGTGAAATACTGTCTATAGAGGAATGTTCATACAGTGAGTTTAATAACTCGCTGCCCGCACCGGTTATTCTTGCAATAATGGAAGCACTTCCAATGCATGGGTCGCTGCTTATTCAAATGTCTCCCGAGTTTGCCTATATGCTTATAACGAGACTTTTCGGCGGCGGCACAACGGGTGAAAACGCAAAGCAGTTTACGGAAATTGAGCTTGCACTTGTTGAGCGTGTATTACGTCAGCAATGTGCGGTGTTTGATGAAGCGTGGGACAAGGTTGTTTCGCTCAGTATGCAAATAGACAGAATTGAAACCAGTGCACAGTTTGCTCAGATAACAGCACCGAACGAACCTGTTGCCGTCGTGATTATAAACATCACAATGGGCGAAGAGTCAGGCTTGATGAGTATATGTATTCCGCATACGGCGATTGAACCCGTTGCGCAGCAGCTAAACACACGCATGTGGTTTTCAAGCGGTCTGCGTGATGACGGCAGAGGTGAAGAACGCCTTGCGGCACTTACAAGTATGCTCATGCACACACCGACCCCGCTTACGGCATATTTCGAGCAAACCCCTGCAACAGTGCAGGATATAGTAAATCTTCAAATTGGCGATGTTATCAAGCTGGATCATCCTGTGGATAATCCGCTTACGATAAAGGTACAGCATATTCCAAAGTTCCGGGCTACTGTCGGAACTATGGGTCACAGGTATGCAATGCAGATAGTAGATATTCTACAAGAGGAGGATGTACCAAATGAATCTCTCTCAAGATGAAATTAACGCCTTAGTAACAGACCCCCCTGCGGAGGAAGACTCGGGAGGCATCATGTCACCGGAAGCGATTGCGGCAATGTTAGATGATGCCACGGGCGCAGCCGCTCCCGCAGCGGAAGAAGACGAGGGTGGCATTATGTCGCCGGAAGCGATTGCAGCAATGCTCGATGATGCTACAGGCGCAGCAGACCCTGCCCCCGCACCGGATGACGACCCGGGTGGCATTATGTCACCTGAGGCGATAGCAGCCATGCTCGACGATGCAGGTGGAGCAGACCCTGTCGCGGAAGAAGACTCGGGAGGCATCATGTCGCCTGAGGAAATTGCGGCAATGCTCGATAATGCGGGCGGTGCTGACCCAGCACCTGCACCAAGTGCACCGGCGGAGTCAGGTAAAGCCTTTGACGGAGTAACGCCGCTCGAGGGTATGCTGACCGAGGAAGAAATTGATATCCTCGGTGAAGTCGGAAACATCAGTATGGGAGCTGTTGCTACCACGATGTATTCGCTTCTTGACAGGCGCGTCAGTATAACCACGCCAAGAGTTACAGTATATGAGTCGAAAGATGTGCTCTCTGTATATAAAGTTCCGTTTGTGGTTGCAACAATCGAGTATACACGCGGTATCACGGGTACAAACCTGCTTGTGTTAAAGATTGAGGACGCGGCACTTATTACGGACTTGCTCATGGGCGGCGACGGTACGATTGAAGAGCCGATTGAGCTCAACGAAATGCACCTGTCGGCAATGAGCGAAATTATGAACCAGATGATGGGCGCGTCGTCAACTTCGCTTTCAAAGCTGCTTGGCACGGCGATAGATATAGCTCCGCCCAACAGCTCTGCAGTAGATGCGGGATTTGATGTCTCGACACTGCTCGGAGATATGGATAAAGTCACAAAAATCAGTTTTGACATGGAGATTGAGGGCTTATTGAACAGCGAGCTTATACAGCTTGTGCCGTACGATGTGAGCCGCAAGTTTGCGTCACAGTTTATGGATGTGGACTCGGTTGCGGAAGCGGCAGGCGTCACGAAGCACGCTCCCGAACCTGCACCTGCGGCAGCGGCACCAGCCCCGCCGCCACCACCGGCTGCGGCGCCGTCGCCGCCTCCGGCGGCACCAGCTGCGGCTGCACCCGCTCCGGTCGAAGCACCGCCCATGCAGGCGCCCCCTGCGTATCCGGACCCGATGCAGGCTTATCCGCCCGCAGCTGCCGGATATCCCCCGGGATATCCGCCGGCGCCATACCCACCGCAATACGGGTATCCTCCGGCAGCCATGGCACCGCCCGCACCAATGGCAGGGCAAGGCAGAGTGGTCGATGTGCATCCGCATCAGTTCCAGTCATTTGACACTCCTCCACCCGCAGGCGACCCGAACAGCATCGGTCTTGTATACAACATTCCGCTGCAGGTGAGTGTAGAGCTCGGCAGAACCAAGAAAGAAATCAGCGAAATCTTGGAGTTCAACCTCGGAACAATTGTTGTGCTTGACAAGGTAGCAGGCGACCCCGTTGAAATAGTAGTAAACGGTAAGCTGATTGCTCGCGGCGAGGTCGTTGTAATTGACGACAACTACGGTGTGCGCATCACGGATATTGTAAACGGATAATATCCTAACCACAAGCAAACAAAAATAAAAAAATAATCCGCTATTGCAAAAATGGCGGATTATCGCTATAATGTATCAAGAATAACTGAAACTATGACAAAGGGCGTGAAAGCAATGGGTATAGTAGATACGAATATTCTGTTGGAAACAGGTACAAATGAACTGGAAATACTTGAATTTGTGATATCCGGCAACAGCTATGGAATTAATGTTGCCAAGATTACAGAGCTTATGCAGTTGCAGCCTGTGCAGGAAATGCCGCTTGCGCATCCGTGCGTTGAGGGTGTTTTTCAACCCCGTGATGAGGTCTACACAATTGTTGATTTATCAAGATATCTTGGACTCGGTCCGTCGGATAACCCCGAAAAAGATATTTTCATAATAACAAACTTTAACCAGATGAACATTGCGTTCCACGTTCATGCGGTTGAAAGTATCTTCCGTATTTCATGGAACGACATCGAAAAGCCGGACTCAATCATTTTTGGCGGTCAGGAGGGTGTTGTCACAGGTATTGCCAAGGTTAATGACAGAATTATCTCTATTCTTGACTTTGAGAAAATCACCTTTGATATCAGCCCTGAAACAGGCATCGACTTGAGTACGGTTGCGGCATATTCGGGAATTGACAGAGAGCAAATACCGATTGTTGTCGCCGAAGACTCCGCACTTCTTCGAAAAATGCTGACCGAAGCACTCCATACCTCGGGCTACAACAACCTCATGATACTCAACAACGGTGAGGAAGCATGGGAGCATATCAACGGATTTAAGACTGCCGGAGAAACGAACGTATTTTCAAAGGTCAGTTGCCTTATCACAGACATCGAAATGCCGAGAATGGACGGACACAGGCTCACAAAGCTTATTAAGTCTGACCCTGTGCTTATGAACATTCCCGTTGTTATCTTCTCATCGCTCATTGATGAAAACATGCAGAAAAAAGGCACCGAGGTCGGAGCAGACGCTCAGCTCTCAAAGCCCGAAATTGCAAGGCTTGTTGACGTAGTAGACGAAATGATACATCTCTACAGAGGAAAACAGGCGCAGATGTAAACAAGCAAAAACATAAACCCCGCCGGTCAGGCGGGGTTTTGTTATATGGTTTAGTATGCTTAATCTTTATATTCTTCTTCGATTTTTTGGAATTCGTCTGCGACGTCGGATAAAATATCTACCAAGTCGGGGTCAAACTGGGTGCCTTTCCCCTCTAAGATAATTCCGAGAGAAACCTCGTGAGTGTAGGCGTTTTTGTAGCAACGCGGGCTTGTCAGAGCGTCATAAACGTCAACTATTGAAATAATACGGGCGGAGAGCGGAATGTCTGTTTTTGAAAGCCCGTCGGGATAACCCGTGCCGTCCCAACGCTCATGGTGTGAATGAGCAATTTCTTTTGCGTATTTGAGATATTGGTCATTATCAGGCAGGTTTTCGGAAATGCTGTCGATAATGTGACTGCCGATAGTTGTGTGAGTTTTTATAACGTCAAACTCGTCGGGTGTCAGCTTTCCGGGTTTTAGTAAAATGCTGTCGGGAATGCCGATTTTTCCGATATCATGCAGAGCGGAAGCTTTTACGAGTGAGGGTATGTTTTCTTCTGCGAGAATATCCATAAAGCGCTTGTCTTCGAGCATATGGTCAACCAAAATGTCCGTGAGAAGGGTTGTTCTGCGAATGTGTGCACCGGACTCAAGATTTCTGTATTCGATGATAGTGGCAAGAACCTCAAGAGTGGACTCGTATGTCCTTGTGACTTCTCGTGTTTTGACGGATACGAGGTGCTCGAGTGTGTGCCTGTAGCGTGCGAGGTTGATGTGGTTATCAACACGGGCTCTAACTACGTCATGGTTAAACGGTTTTGTGATATAGTCTGCAGCACCGGCAACGAGACCGCGTGACTCGGTTTCTTCAGAGTCTGCCGCTGTAATAAAGAGCACAGGAATGTTTTTGGTTGCTTCGGCGCTTTTTATTTTATCAAGCACTTGGAAACCGTCAATATCAGGCATCATAACGTCGAGAAGTACGGCAGTCGGGAGCATGGCAACGGGCTCTCCGGGAGTGCCAAAGAGTATTTCAAGTGCTTCTTGACCGCCGGATGCTTCGATAATCAGATAATCGTTTTGAAGCACTTCCCGCAGAATAATGCGGTTAATTTCGATGTCGTCGACTATTAATATTACATCTTTGCTATCGTTGGTGTATTCCATACTCAACCTCTCAAATGATTTCAGCTATTGCCTGAGATGTGGCATAATAAGCCTGCTTCAACTCAGCTAAGCTGGCAGAATGATCCAGTCCACCTTTTATTTTGTGTTCGAGTTCGGTTGCGGCTGCGGTGAGTTTAATAAGCGACAGATTTGATGCAACACCTTTGAGAGTATGTGCAAGGCGTGCGGCATCATCAGCAGCGCCAACGCTGAGAGCTTCTTCAAGCGGGTCAATGTGGTTTCCGCCTGTAAACTGGTTGAGCAATCTTTTGTAAAGATCCATGTTGCCGCCAATTCGCTTAAGCGCGTCTTCTACATTGATTAGTTCTGTGTTAATGTCCAAGAAAAATCACCTCTTTGCCCATATTATCATCATTAATGCGTAAAAGCAATATCAATTTATGTAAAAAAATGATTACATAATTATGCTAATACGTCTTTCATGCTGTATAACCCTGCAGATTTTGCAGTGATGTACTTTGCCGCCTTTATGGCACCTTTTGCAAAGATATCGCGTGATGCCGCAGTGTGCCGCAGTTCAAGCACTTCATCATGACCTGCAAAAATTACGTCATGCACTCCGACAATTGTGCCGCCGCGAACGGAGGATATGCCGATTTCGTTTCTCTCGCGGGGCTTCCGTGAACTTTCACGTTCGTAGGTGTACTCCGCGTTGTATGGTAAGGCTTCGTTTGCGGCGTCTGCAAGCATAAGAGCGGTTCCGCTTGGTGCGTCGATTTTCCGCTTGTGGTGACGCTCAATTATTTCTACGTCGAAGTCTTCGCCAAGTATGGCACATGCTTTTTTAATCAAATCCGCGAGCAGGTTAATTCCGACAGACATATTGCCGCTGCGAAACACGGGGATAGTTTTTGAAGCGTTTTCAATCTGTGCGATTTGCTCTGCCGTATATCCTGTGGTGCACAAAATGAGCGGTACTTTTTTTGCTGTTGCATAAACAAGTAAGTCTTCCAGTGCCGCCGGGTTTGAAAAGTCGACAATCGCATCGGCAGTAATGTCGCTTGGGATATCCGACGCTTTTGCAAACACAGGGTAGTTTTCTGTTTGTGCCGTATTGATATCAATGCCCGCAACAATGCAGACCCCGGGGTCAGTGGCAGCGGCTGCTGTCACGACTTTTCCCATATAACCATTACAACCTGAATTAATAATCTTTATCATAAATGTTACCTAAATCAGTCCCACACTGCTCATTGCTTTTTTGAGCTTTTCGAGATTTTCGGGAGCCATGTCACAAAGCGGCATACGAAGCTCGCCGACATTTTTTCCCATAAGATTTAGTGCGGTTTTGACAGGTATCGGATTTACTTCGATAAAAAGCTTGTCCGTAAGGTCAAAATATTTCAAATGAATTTCGGACGCGGCCTTAAAGTCGCCGTCAAGGCAAAGCTTTGCCATTTGGGCAACCTGTGCGGGGATTATGTTTGCGAGCACCGAGATGACGCCAAGACCGCCGATTGACATGAGCGGAACTGTGTCCTCGTCATTGCCGCTCCAGAAGAAAAAATCATCTGCACAAGCTGCAAGAGTAGAGCCGATAAGCTTAAAATCGCTTGAAGCTTCCTTAGAGCCGTTGATGTTCGGGTGCTTTGCAAGTTCTTTGTATGTGTCTGCCGAAAAGGACAAGCCTGTTCGGGAGGGAACATTGTAGAGGATAATCGGCAGATTAACTCTGTCGGCGATGAAAGTAAAATGCTTCACAAGACCTCTTTGCGAGGTTTTGTTGTAATACGGAGATACCATCATGAGTGCGTCGGCACCCGATTTTTCGGCTGCCTGCGACATAAACAGAGCAGACTGTGTGTCGTTGCTGCCTGTTCCGGCAATGACCTTTACGCGGCTGTTGATATGCTTGACGCTAAAATCTATTGCCGCAGTGGACTCCTCGAGCGTTTGTGTAGAACATTCGCCTGTGGTGCCGTTAATTACAATAGCGGATGTTCCGCCTGCAATTTGGAAATCTATAAGCTCGCCGAGCTTTTTGAAGTCGATTTTACCGCCTTGAAACGGTGTGACAATAGCTGTTGCCGAGCCTTTGAATACAGGTGTTTTCATGATTAATCCTTTCTAAATGAAGCCTTGTGCACAAAGCAGCTCTGCCATTAGTACCGCACCGCCTGCTGCTCCGCGAAGTGTGTTATGACTGAGACCGATAAACTTATAGTCATATTGTGTGTCGGGACGAAGCCGTCCTGCGGATATTGCCATTCCGTTTTCAAGCATACAGTCGAGCTTGGTTTGCGGACGGTCCTGCTCCTCGAAATAATGAATAAACTGCTTTGGTGCGGATGGCAGGTTAAGCTCCTGCGGCAAACCCTTGTAATTTTGCCAAATTTGCTTAATTTCGTCTATTTCGGGTTTTTGTTTGAAACTCATAAATACGGCAGCCATATGCCCGTCAAGTGCCGCAACACGAAGACATTGTGCCGTGATATCGGGAGCTTCGGCAAGTGTAATAATGCCGTCTTTTACCTTGCCCCAAACCTTGAGCGGTTCTTTCTCTGATTTGCCCTCTTCGTCGCCGCCGATATAGGGAATGACATTTTCTACCATTTCAGGCCATGTTTCAAATGTTTTGCCGGCACCTGATATAGCCTGATATGTGCAGACGAGAACACGGTCAAGTCCGAATTTATCCTTTAACGGGTGCAGCATCGGAACATAGCTTTGTATTGAGCAGTTTGATTTTACGGAGATGAAACCGCGTTTTGTTCCGAGCCGTTTTCGTTGAAACTCAATGACATCAAGGTGCTCGGGGTTAACTTCGGGGATTATCATCGGCACGTCCGAAGTGTCTCTGTGTGCACTGTTGTTTGAAACCACGGGGCATTCCGCTTTTGCAAAGGCTTCCTCGAGTGCTTTGATTTCATCTTTTTTCATGTCAACGGCGGAAAAAACAAAGTCAACTTCACCGGCGATTTTTTGTATATCAGCTTCTGCCGCAAGTACGGTGAGATTTTTTGCAGACTGCGGGAGCGGCTCTTGCATCAGCCAACGTCCGTTTGTTGCGTCCTCGTATGTTTGACCCGCAGAGCGGCTGCTTGCAGCGACGCAGGTCAGGTCAAACCACGGGTGGTTTGCGATTAGGGTTACAAATCGCTGTCCAACCATTCCCGTTGCTCCTATTATACCAACCTTGTATCTTTTCATTATAGCTCTTTCTTTTGTGATAATTTTGTAAATAAATGTAACAAATTGTAAAAAAGACTTGAAATTTAGCGAAAAATAGTGTATCATACACGTATATTTTTTGCAATACTAAAGAGGTCGTAAGTATGGGTTTTGCGAAGAAATTTACAAGATTTATAGCCGTTCTTCTCGTAGTGTGCGTGGCTCTGCCGTTTGCTCTGCCGCTTGATGCAAGCGCAAACATTCCTGCCCGCAGAACACTTCGTATTGGGCTCAATTACGGGACGACGGCACTGCCCTCTGCAAACTTCATAAACGGGGTCGGCAGCGGATATGAGTTCGGGTTTTACGATGCAAATCTCGTGTTTCATCCGGTTGCCGCGACCGCCGAAACGCGTATATCTGTTATGATTGACCATAATATGCAGTGGAACCCGAGCGCCGAGTTTTCGGGGCAGTATTTTTCGGTCGGCACGGGAGCACCGGCGGCAGGTTCTGCGGCTGTTGGATTTATACACTGGCGTATCAGCTCAGGTCATGCAAATGCAGGGGACGCTTATGCGCAGATTGCAGAAATTCCCGACGGGTTTATCAGATATAATGCGGGTCATGCAAACCCGTTTATGCCCATTTACGGTAATTACACCTCAGATACAGAGGCAAATGCTGCACGCCGCTCGGTTCATCACACCCGTGATGCAGGAACGGCAAGGACAATAACTGTTGCTGTCATGGGAACGGGAAATGTAATTTTCGAGTTTGACAACACTGCAAATCCGGCGCTCATATTTGGTATCAGACCAATAAATGATGCCAGACCCTCTACGCATTTTAGAGGTGATCAGTATTTTGGTGGTTTCCGCTTTGAAAGACGCGTCAGCACCGCACTGACAGTCGTTAATATCGTTGAGTTGGAAGACTATGTGCAGGGCGTGGTGCCTTATGAAATGAGCCCGAACTGGCCGCTTGAAGCACTCAAAGCACAGGCGATTTGTGCGAGAACATATGCACTCTCGCAGCTCAACAAGCATAATACCGCTCATGGATTTGACCTTTGTAACACAATGGACTGTCAGGTTTACCGCGGCAGAAATAATGCAAGTAACAACTCAAATACAGCAGTTACAAGCACTGCGGGAATGGTTGTAACATACAACGGTGCATTGGCGCAGACATTTTATGTATCATCTCACGGCGGAGCTTCCGAAAATAATGAGAATATTTGGGCGGGAACGCCGCTGCCTTATCTGCGTGGTGTAATTGATGATTATGAAGACAGAATAGCTTCGCTCATTTCAAACTACAACTGGACAATCACAATATCACAGGAGGATATTACTGCGCGCGTGAGAAATGCAGGGCATGCAGGGGCGTCCACGATTGCTACGCTTCGTGTCAGTCAATACTCACCAACGGGTAATGTCGTCAGTGTTGTTGCTACGGATACAAACGGCAGAGATTATACTTTCTCGCGCCGTGCAGGTCTTCAATCCTTATTTGGAGCAACCCCTCTGCGCTCACAGCGTTTTAACATCGGAGCCGTTACATGGCAGCCCGGAAGTGCGATATTTGTCAATATGCCTGCCTTGAGCGTTAATCTTAACCAATACAGCGCAATCACAGGCTCAGGCGTTTCTGCAGTATCAGGCTCGCTTATGGCGATTGACGGTTCGGGCAACATTGTAAATGTGGCAGGCGGCGGTCCGAGTGTTACAGAGGGCGCAGCTACGGGTCCTGTGAACGGCAACTTCATTGTTAATGGCAGAGGTTGGGGGCACAGTGTCGGTATGAGCCAATGGGGTGCGTATTCACAGGCGTTGCACTTTGGCAGAACTGCCCAGCAGATAATACAGCATTACTTCACAGGAGTTCAAATTACAACTACATAGTCGAGTATTTGCATATGCTTAAAAAGGATTTCAGTTTCATCTTGCCCGATGAATTAATAGCACAAACGCCACTAAAAAGCCGCGATAATTCGCGGCTTCTTTGCATGGAGCGTATCAGCGGGCAGACAAGTCACAGGTTTTTCTATGAGCTGCCGGATATGCTTTCTAAGGGGGATTGCCTTGTGCTCAACGACTCGCGTGTTTTGCCTGCAAGGCTGCTTGGCAGGCGTGAAACAGGCGGTTTTGTCGAGGTGCTGCTGCTCTGTGAGCATGAGCGTCTTTGGGAATGTTTGGTTCGCCCCGGCAGAAAAGTAAAGACAGGGACAAAGCTTATATTCGGAAACGGCGAACTGACCGCAACGGTCAAAGAAACGCTCGATAACAAAAACAGGCTGATTGAGTTTCATTTTGACGGGATATTTCTTGAGGTGCTTGAGAGTCTTGGGAAGATGCCGCTCCCGCCATACATACATGAGGAGCTTAAAGATGCGGAGCGTTATCAGACGGTATATTCCCGTGAGGTCGGCTCTGCTGCCGCTCCGACCGCAGGTTTGCATTTTACGCATGAGCTGCTTGATAAGTTAAAGCAAAAGGGTATAGAGATTTGTTACATCACCCTACATGTCGGGCTTGGTACATTTCGTCCCGTAAAAACGGAAAAAATAGAAGACCACACAATGCATGACGAGTTTTTTGTTATATCCAAAGAAGCAGCCGCGATAATTAACCAAACAAAAGAAAACGGCGGCAGAGTTATTGCCGTCGGGACAACATCATGCCGCACGATTGAGGCTGTCGCAGACTCAAAAGGCAGGGTATCGGCACAAACAGGGAGTACCGATATGTTTATTTATCCGGGATATGAGTTTAAGTGTATCGACGGGCTTATTACAAATTTCCATTTGCCCGAGAGCACGCTCATTATGCTTGTTTCCGCATTTGCAGGCAGAGAGAACACATTGAGGGCATATGAAGAAGCAATTAGCTTAAAATATAGGTTCTTCTCATTCGGCGACGCCATGCTGATATTATGAGTGCAAATTTATTTACACAATAATAAAATTATGTTATAATTCACGACACGATATAAGCTGATATAGGTACTTGACATTATGAAAAATCCAATTGATAATATTTTAGCAAGCAAGCAAGCAAGCAAGCAAGCAAGCAAGCAAGCAAGCAAGCAAGCAAGCAAGCAAGCAAGCAATAAATAATTACTATTCATAACTAAAAGCATTTGTTTTCCCTATGGGCAAACGAATGCTTTTTGCGTTCTAATAAACCTATAAACAGGAGCACAACATAAAATGAAAAAATTACTCGCATTAACCTTCGCGCTCGTACTCATACTCACGCTATCCTTCACCCTCGCCGCCTGTTCATCTGACACACACAGAACCGTAACAATCGTGTCCATGCACGGCACGGTGACACTCGAACGTAATGACAGAGACTTTGATGCCCGCGGGGGTATGCGGCTAAGCAACCTTGACACCGTCCGCACAGCCGCCGCAAGCGAAGCGGAGTTGAAGTTAGACAATGACAAAACAGCATGGCTTGAAGAATTTACTGCCTTGCGTGTAGACAAACAATCATCGGGGTTTGCGCTTACTTTGCTTGAGGGATACTTAACGATAAAAATAAAAGAGCAACTAAAAACCGGCGAAGACTTCACCGTTTATGCCGGAAATGTCGCGCTTGGAGTACGCGGCACGGTGTTTATGGTGGATTACAACCCCGTAACCGGTATTGTCGATGTTTATGTCGAAAGCGGCTCCGTTGTAGTTAAGAATTCTAAAACAGATGAAGTGTTGGCAACGCTGAGTGCAGGCGACAGTGAAAAGTTCGATGCCGGAACGGTAGACTATGGGGCCGCGCCTTCCGGGAACAGCGGCGGCGGTGACGACTCCGGTACACAGCAAACTCAGGACAACAGCGGCGGTGGTGACACAACAACCAGCGGTGATGGTACAGGATTGGACAACGGTGCCAGTAGCGATGAGCAACGCAGTTCAGATGCCACTGATTTACCCGATGGGTTACATCATTACGAATACTCCGTTTATGCATATGAAGGCTATTGGAAAAGCGGCTTGCCAAATGGACACGGAATCTTAACGTGGCAAGCTAAACCTATTATAGATGGCGCTGAGATGCCCTTTGTAACATTTATGTATGAGGGGGAATTTGTTGACGGATTGATGCACGGTACTGTTACTTATTCGAATGAGATTGAGTGGAAGTGTTCATGTTTTCCCGATGGAAAAGAAGTTTATATATTTGAGGTCAATATGGGATATTCAACAGTGGATTCAATAATTACTGAAGGATTTCGTTGCTATCACACAATGCGATTCGACATACTTGTACTTGGTGTTCCGCCTTGGGGAATGTATCCTATAGATAACTGATAATACGCGGACGAGGGGACTGTCAAACCCTTGCGATATCAAACAATTTTTAAGAGGAGAAAGAACAAAATGAAGAAAACAATAGCTATGACCCTCGCGCTCGCATTTA
>Ga0123356_10000169_pt1 | contig 74048 bp, 76 predicted proteins | sample TergutEmb28metaG_2_FD_92546 | JGI IMG/M metagenome (GOLD analysis project Ga0123356, IMG submission 92546) | Embiratermes neotenicus P3 segment gut microbial communities from Petit-Saut dam, French Guiana - Emb289 P3 | ecosystem: Host-associated > Arthropoda: Insects > Digestive system > Gut ...
GATGTCAGCCTACTGCTAGCGTTTTTGGCGTATCTTCTGTCAGGCCAGTTGATTATTGCTCACAGGAGTATTATCTAGCAGCAAAAAGTGTTCCATTCCCCTAGTTCTCGGACGGTCTAGGGGGGGGGCAGGTATATATAAGATATGTTTGGAATTAGGGGTATGGAACTTCCCCTAACAAATTTCCCCCTATTTCTGAGATTCGACATGGTTACTACATCGCTACTGCATTGATACGATGAGGGCTTTTTGCACGTCACTACTTGCCTAAGCATATAGAAAAAGGCTGTTTCTAGAAGATGTAGTCAGTGTATATTGGCATGCATGAATCCTGCCACGAAAGACCAAACTAGAGTGCCCCTATTGAGGGGTGCTCCCAAGCTCAATGTTCTTGCTGCCTACTAGAGCACATCAATCGACTGGCTGGATTATCTTCTGCCATATGGCTATTGCTTCCATATGGGCTTTATGTGATGGGCTTGAGCTATACTATGACTTGCCAAACATCTATGTAAGTAGACTTGCTATGAGTCTGCGAACGCAAATTAAGAAGGGCATCTGTCCAACTTGGTGTGCGCTTGCGTACTTCATAGATGTTTGGCGACATGGGATGGATACCCTTCTTTATTGTTGCCAGCGTCTTTCAGAATCATCCTCCCTGCACACTTGAAGAAATGGAAGGATAATTGCATGGGCAACTTCTGCGGCAGATGCCAAGCACTGGTTCAAGATGGACAGCTATACTGCCCTGAATGTGGAGCAGAGATTAACTGGGGCAATGATTACCCTGCGCCCTCTCCTGTAGATGCGCAGACTGGCGAGATGCCGTCACATCCACAAGCGCTATACCAGCAACAGCAATCACTACCTGTGCAAAACTATTGCAAGAACTGTCGGTCGCCGGTCTATCCTGAACAGAAACGCTGCCCTGAATGCTTAGCGAAGCTCCCTTGGAAAAAGGCAACAAAGAAGAACCCAGCACGGCTTGACTACAGCGGCACTGGCAAGTATGGCCAAGATATAACATGGTATCCGGTTTTGGTAATAATCGTAATAGTTTTGTTAGTCGTGGCAATTCAAACAGGCATCAAATCATGTTCATCAGAACCAGCATCTTTGATGGACAACAATGGCTCAGGGGTTCAAAGTGGAGAATCAGTATTAGCAGGTGAATACTACTACACAGACGATAACTGGCACTTCTCTGCGCAGTTCCAACCAAGCCAACAAAAGCAGCATGGTCTGATCTAGGGAGTGCGTCTATCTCTGGTAGAGGGAGCGACAGCATAATCACCTTTGTTAACTGTGACGAGTTTGAAAACCGCATTGAGGATTTTGCCGACGAAGAATGGATAACCAGTAATCTGCTAATTGGTCTTGATGAGCTTTCAACCATGACGGATTCAATTCCAAAAAAGCCAATCATTGAGTTTGGGAGCAGACAAGGTCATCCCTCTGCAACAACTATAATTTCTGCTACAGCTTCCGAGCAAGTCATATGGTGTTATATCACTGTGGTGTTTTGGGATAACAGGATATATACACTTGCTGGGACAAGAGAGACGGAAGATGAAGCCATAACTGCGGAGGCTTCCTTTAAGTTGTTGACACCTGCCTCCCTCGATACCACGCTATCTACCGAGCCTCAGATTCCGGATGGCGCAATCAGTTGGACAGAAGCAAGGCAGCATGTAGGAGAGACTGCCACCATTTACGGAACTGTTGTAGGCACCAATTACGCAAGCAGCAGTAACGGCCAGCCAATCTATATTGATATTGGTGCAGCCTATCCTGACACGAGCAGGGTTACCGTTGTTATCTGGGGAGAGGATAGAGGTAGCTTCTCCTTTGCGCCAGAAACAACATATCAAGGACAGACGGTTTTGGTAACCGGTGAAATCTACCTTTGCGATGGGGTGTGCAACATCAAGGTGCAGTTTCCTTCACGGATATTGGTTGTGCCGTGACAGCCTGACAGTTAGCTAAACCATCCTTGTGCTCGCAGAAAGTCCCAGCGCCGCTCTGACAGACTTGCACAGCCCCAGATGCCGCATGCAAGGGGAATGACCACCTACAAGGTAACGCTGTCGATTTAAAGACTGTACAGGGGAGGCTAGGACATACAAAGGCAAGCACCACGCTTGATATTTACGCCTCTGTAATCCCTGCAAAAGACAAGGAAGCCGCCAGCGTAGTTGGCACGATTTTAGCAGCACCCATGCCCGTTATGGGAGAGGTGGTTAACCTCTGAAAAACGGACGTACCTTGCATACAAAGTACGCCTGGAGTACCACCAAGGCAGTTACCGTACATATTATTCTCAAGTGTGACATATGTTACAAGGGAAAACATGGTGGGCGATAACGGATTTGAACCGCTGACCTTGTGCGTGTAACGCGTGCTGGTTGGGGAGAAATTAACGTATAGGTGGGTCATAAGCGTTAAGAATGGGTACGTAATTGGTCATTGAGGTACGGGGCAGACAAGGTTTCTGCCACCATTCCTGCCACCATCTCTGCCACCAAATTCGAAGTGAGCCAGTGTCCTGTCTTGAGGGGCAGGGCACTGGCTGGGAAACAGTCTCTGGATTCAGCAGACGTTGTCTGCTGAATCCAGCAAGCACCACCCCAAACGTCATTCCGGGCCTGACCCGGAATCTGAGCGTCGACAAAAACGTTCGATAGCACGCTCACTATTAGCAAGCATAGCATCGTGCATACCACGATGCGAAAGCTTGTTCAGGGGAGACTTCCCCTGACCCCAACTGACGATCCGAAGAGGAATATGAAAAATGACAGATAGCCCCACAACAAGGCTTTCCACATGAGACTCACTCAAAAGGAGTGCGAAGATTTTGCCATCATATTTAGCCATGAAGCCAAAGCGGCTCAATAGGAAAGGGTGCAGGGAATCCCTGACGAAGGCTCCTGCGATAACAGCTTCGCAGGAGCCTCGCGTCGTGATATGCACGATGCTATGCTTGCTAACAGTGGACCCGGGATTTGAACGTAGTCACTAAGTGTCAAAAATACACCATTTACGGTAAACTTTTGTTGATATATGGAATAGAACATCAAGACACTCGCTCATCCCAACTCTTGCAATAGTTTACCATTATCGGTAAACTATCTACATGACCTATTATGATGACATATATGAACGAGCGGCAGATTACTACGGCCTCATCACCTCTGCAGATGCCAGGGAGATGGGGATACCAGTTGTCGAACTTGGAAAGCTTCATAAGCGCGGACGACTTGATCGTGTTGGTCATGGCGTATATCGTATTCGCCACTACATCCCCACGCTACTTGACGGCTATGCTGATGCAGTGGCACTGGTCGGTCGTGGGGCATATCTTTACGGTGAGTCAGTATTGGCAATGCACAGCCTGGCTCCTACCAATCCGGCAACCATCAAGATCGCGACATCAAATACTGTCCGGAAGACACTACCGCCCAATCTTGTCATCATCAAAAAAGACAGTGAAGAGCAGACTACAAAGTATGAATGCATCCCATCGCAAACAGTATTCGAAGCAATCCGCTCATGCATGCCAACCATGATGACCGACAGACTGCTTGATGCAACAAGGGAAGCTCGCAGACAAGGGCTAATAAACGAACGTGAAGCTACTCAGCTAACAAAGGAGATAAAGAGTGGAAAGAAAGGCACCTAACAGCAGGCGCAACCTCGATGCAGCGATAATCCGCAAGTTCGGGCATCTGGACGATCAGTACCGAGCACGGGCGATTATAGCAAACACAGTAATAGGGCAGCTTTTGCCTGATGGTGTTGTCAAAGGTGGCAGCTCGCTCAAGCTGAGGTATGGCGACAAGGAGACAAGGTACACGACAGACCTCGATGCGGCGCGCGCCGAAGAGCTTGATGCCTATATCCGAAAACTGGATGATGCCCTACGAGAAGGATGGAACGGGTTCACCGGCAGAGTGGTTTCCAGACAACCGGCAAGACCAAAAAATGTCCCCGGTGAATACATTATGCAGCCGTTCGATATTAAGCTGGAATACAATCATGCCTCGTGGGTGACGGTTCAGTTTGAACTTGGTCACGATGAGATTGGTGACACCGATAAGCCAGACTTCTGGATAGCGCCTGAGATAGTGACAATGTTTGAGGAGCTGGGCTTACCTGCACCTGAGCCAGTAGCCCTGATGCCGATACCGCACCAGATAGCCCAGAAGCTACACGCGGTCAGTGGGTTTAACAGCGAGAGAGCGCATGACCTCATCGATTTACAACTCATTCTAAAGAATGAAGACGTGGATTATGCCAAGACAAAAGAAGCTTGCCAGCGTTTGTTTAATTCTCGGAGACTTCAAGAGTGGCCGCCAAAAGTGGTCAAGGTCGAGAATTGGAACGCACTCTACAGCGATCAGCTTGGCGATCTTGACGTAGCACAATCAGTCGATGAAGCCGTTGAATGGGCCAATACGCTCATCAAGCAAATAGAGAGTATCTTTGAATAGGCAATCCGATATTGTGAGGACGAAAAATGAAAATCATAATGGAATTGTCCGAAAGCCAATACTCGGTATTAGTTACAGCACTTGAGGACTATGCCAGAATCATGTTGGGGCAATTTTGGGTGCTGGAGATGCCATATTACGAACGAACAGAAGAAAACGGTAATAGAGAAGAATTCAAGAGCAAGCTTGAAGAATTGAAGCAGCTGGCATTCCCAGAACTCCTCTTGCATCAGGACTATGGAATCGGTCACGAAAAAACACCAAAAAGCAGCAAAATCGCATATGAGCTATACAAGGCTTTACGCCATGAGCGCTGGAAGCTCTCAGATAGACCAGTTTAACACGGTTGATTCTACCGGCCCATTGGAGCTCAGCGGCGAACCACTTCCTAAAGTTGAGATATTAGAAGTAAACGAACTAGCGAAAAGGAGCTAATAAGCACCTATCATTTGATTGATAACATGGCAGCCGAGCTCAACGAGATTACCTCACTGAAGCCCAGCGAGGAAAGCGTTCTGAGGGCTGTTTCCTGACACTTCGAATAACGGTGTAATGATGTTGACTACAATGACTGGAAATAACCTGATGCCCAGGCTGATGTCCTGTTGTTCCAAGATTCCGGATCAAGCCCGCAATGACGGGAGTAGACAAGCCCGCAATGACGATTGGGTTTTCGTTGGCGCGGCTAATGAAGCCCGCAATGACGACAAACAACCACTTTGGCACGACGTGTCCGCTGTCAAGCGAACCGCAATCAGCCAGAGTTTCTGCCACCTCTCTGCCACCAGTGGTGCAAATCCCTGCCACCAAACGAAAAAAGCCAGAGGCAATAAGCCTCTGACCAGCAGTTTAATGGTGGGCGATAACGGATTTGAACCGCTGACCTTGTGCGTGTAAAGCGTGCTGGATGGGGAGAAATTAACGTATAGGTAGTTCATAAGCGTTAAGAACGGGTACCTAATCGGTCATTGAGGGATGTGGCAGACAAGCTTTCTGCCACCAATCCTGCCACCATCTCTGCCACCAATATCGATGTGAGCCGGTGCCCTGTCTTTCGAGACAAGGCACTGGCAGGAAACAGTCTCCAGATTCGGCAGACGATGTCTGCTGAATTCATCAAGTACCACCCCAATCGTCATTCCGGGCCTGGCCCGGAATCTTGATGCTGAAACTACAAAGGAGACTTGAAATGAACAAAATCAAATATGACAAAGACCAGCCGAAAGAAGGGCTGGAGAGCCGACCGCTGCCCGAGCACATCCATGACGATAGCAACAAACTTGACTACACCCTGGTTGATGGGCACTACTATCTACCAGACCTGCTGTCAGAGGATGAGGAGTACAGTCCAGCCATTTGGGCAAGGAGGTATTTACACTACCTCAAGGAATACCGCCCCTCATTGCTCGCCTCGATGAGGAGCTACAACCCGAGTTTACAGTTGAGCAGGATCGACAGGGATGCCGAGGAAATGTATGAGACCCTTGTTGCTCAGATGGCCAAACGCGAAGGCTTAACCGAGGAGCTGAAGCTTGAAGACCCAATGGCATGGGTTGGCCTTGCCAACTCCATCCGCCATCGCGCCGAGGAAATCGTCAAAGCAGAGGTCATCTACAGTTGAGAAATACCCGTCCAAATAGCGCGTTCACTATTAGCAAGCATGGCATTTGTCTACATGTAGCCAAATGCCTCTTCATGGGAAGCATCCCCTGGCCCCTCAGACCTACACAATCGAAAGGCTTGATATGATAACTGACAACCCCCACAACAAGGCTTTCCACATGAGGCTCACTCAAAAGGAGTACGACAACTTGCATGCAAATGCCAAACGAGCAGGATTGCCGTTATCCACTTATATGCGTTTCATGATGAAGGCATGTCAGCCCAAGGAACAACGCCCAGTAGACTGGTTCAAGTTCTACAGCCAGCTTTGCAGAATAGGCAATAATCTCAACCAGCTCACACATCTTGCTCACCGCACAGGCAGTGTTGACGCCGATATGCACAAGCAATTCCGTGACGACTTTGATATGTTCATCAGAGCCTTGATGGAAGACATGTATCTTCCTGAGAAGTTAGATGCAACAAGGATAGTGAAAGAGGCTAAAGCTCGGTCAAGGCAAGAGCAGTAGTCTGCATAGTTCCAACTACCGACACTCAAAGGTTGCAGGGAAACCCTGAGAAAAACTCCTTCAGCCTCATCAGCTGAAGGAGTTTTCTGACTCTGTGCATACAAAGTCGATGCTTACTAATAACGAACAGGTCACTTTCTGTGCTGGACTGCATCTTGCTCAAAACCTTATCCGGCATCGTTCGCATTTTTTTACTATGATAGGTTAGAGAGCCAGACAGGAAGCTTCTGGCTATGGTACTGTTTTGTATACGGGGAGGACATGAGCTAAGGAGACTGGGTATGACGAGAGATGAATTTGCACAAAGCACCAAGGAAGCGCTTGCAAAAAGAGTGGGCTATGTTTGTTCAAACCCAGCCTGTCGCCAACCAACAAGTGGCCCTTCTGAGGAAACGGACAAAGCAATATGCGTTGGACAAGCTGCACATATCACCGCTGCTTCAGAAAGAGGGCCAAGGTATGACCATTCATTGACTCCAGACGAGCGAAGGAGCCTCTCCAATGGAATCTGGTTGTGTTACACATGTGCAAAACTAATTGATAGTGATAAAAGCGCCTATACAACTGAGAAGCTTCATGAGTGGAGGCAAGATGCAGAAACCGCAGCTAAGCTTGCTTTGGAGCAAAGACGCTCAACATACACAGGAGACTTAGGAGTTTTCGTGGAAGCGCAAAGGCTAATGCCTGAACTAATCGCTGAGATGATAATGGACACAAAAGAAGATGACACAAGCCTGATAAGAGAGTTTGTAGTAAGAATTAGCAAAAAGGTTACATACTGCGCAGGCGGCAAGCCTCGACTTTACTATTACGAGGATGAGCATTATAACTTGTTGAACATGTTGGATTGGATGGAAGAGGGCTCACTAATAACCTGTATATCCCGCCGGTTTGAAAACTCTCCTCCTGTATATCACTTTAATCAAGAATTTTATAATTGGCTTCGAAACGATGAGCGTCCCATTGACTCAAGCGATTCCGCACCTCTTTGAGCGAAACAATGATGGATAATCGTTCAAAAGAAATTCAAACGTTGCTTCAGGAAGATAACTGTGCTGAGATGTTTGTTTCTCGGCACCAGGATTACCCTGACTGCACAATCCTGCTATTTGACGACACAACCATCACTCGTAATCTTCATTTTGGAGAGATGTCTGCGGGCTCATACTTTTTAACTGGCTTGTCAAATTATCAACACATTAACTTACTTAACTCAGCTTCAATACAGCTGATGCAGTCCGATTGTGAATATGCTCCATGCGGACTGATGGGGAGAGCTTATTTTGATTCTAATGCTATCGGCTCATTAAGAGAGCTTGTCTTGGGAAGCTCGTCACAGGAAAGTAAGCACGAGTCGCTTATCGAGATGCTGAATAAGTTGCTTGAGATGAGATTTGACACCATGCCAGTGCTTTATATGGCAGAAGCAGCGATTAACGAAGCAGTAGCAAGTAATCCTCGCGCCATATATGATTCATTGCTGGGATACGCAGTAGTTCATCATGCTCTTGAGGAAAATCTAACCATTGAGGTGTCTAGCTTTCAAATTGTCGATAGAAATAAAAAAAATACAGCAATGTCACTCTATAAGAGCACACAGAGATTTCCAGAAATAATGGAATCTGGAATAGTTCGCTTCAATGCTATTCGCAACATTTTGATGAAAGCAATTGTACTTGAGCACTCAGAAGAAAAAGCCAGCGAAAAAGCAAAGAAGCTTGTCGATTTCGTTAACCATGAGCTTTGCATCAGCCTGGTATACGAGCTTACTATTTGCATGCAATTGTTTAAACGTGCCTCAAGTGTTCAAAAGTTTTTTGGCAGAGTAGACTCAAGTGCCCCCAGAAGTCTAAGCCTTGCCCTTAAGTGTGTTAACAGCATGGCCTGGGACATGTTCCACCTACGATTGATGAGTACCTGGATGGCACAGGAGAATGCAAGTCCACAACTGCACGTTTCACTTCCATTCCTATTGAGTGCTGATGATGGTTTACGCCGATTAATTGACGCAAACCCAATTAAGAGAATTGCCTTTGACAGAGGCGAGGCATATATGCTGTACGAGTATAGACTTGAGGACTTCTGCAATAAGGAGCTCCAGGAGAAACTCATTAGTGGCTCAGATTATAGACATCAGCAGGCGGGTAGAAAGAATCAAGAAATACTTTATGATCTTCTAGTAAAAGACCTCAGCCAAGTTCTGGCTGAGTAATGCTTCAATCGAGACTATTCGCCTTCGCCCAGCTTGTTATATTTCGTTTGCAGCACAATTGGTTTATGGCGTAAAGCTCAAACGGCTAGTTCAACAGCAGGTTACATTGACATTGCTACTGAGTGCACACACAATTCTGACGGAAGATATCATCTCACATTCTACAACACTCAATAGCTTGATTCTCGCACTATTGCTGTATCGAGCAGTGTATAATAGGGAAAAAACAAGTACCGAATATTACCCAGAGGAGATTTAGTGCCACAGCAGATTCATGTAAGGCTTGATGACAAGGTTTACGAAAACCTAAGCAAACTCTCTGTGATTACAAAAAAACCAATCCAAGACTGTACACGAGAAGCAATCATCTACTATATTTCGAGAGAAATGCCGCAGGAGAAACCAAAAAAACCTCGCTTCAGGTTTATTGACCTATTTGCTGGTATCGGTGGCATGAGGATCGCGTTCGAGTCAAATCGTGGTCAATGTGTGTTCTCGAGCGAGTGGGACAAATATTGCCAGCAAACATATTTCTCTAACTTTAATGAGCTACCGGCTGGTGATATTACCATTATTGAAGCTTCTGCCATTCCTGATCACGACATTTTGGTTGCAGGCTTTCCCTGTCAGCCATTCTCGATAGCTGGAGTCTCCAAGAAGAACAGCCTTGGAAGAGATACCGGTTTTCTTGATAAGACGCAGGGGACATTATTCTTCGATGTTGCAAGGATTATCAAAGAAAAACGCCCCAAAGCCTTCCTGCTTGAGAATGTCAAAAACATCAGAAGCCACGACAAAGGGAACACCTGGAAGGTCATTATGGAAACGCTTGAGGGGCTTGATTACGAGGTTTTCTCAGATGTACTTGATGGTCAGAGTTATGTTCCTCAACATCGCGAACGAGTGCTTATTGCTGGCTTTGACCGTAAGCGCTACGGGAATGAAGTGACATTCGATTTCCCAAAGAAGAAACCACGTATTAAGCCGAAAGTCAGTGACATTCTAGAGGCAGAAGTCGACGATAGATACACGCTATCCGATCATTTGTGGCAATATCTGCAAGATTATGCAGAGAAGCATCGCGCTAGAGGAAACGGCTTTGGTTATGGAATGGTTGACCTAGATGGCGTCACTCGGACACTAAGCGCGCGTTACTACAAGGACGGTTCGGAAGTGTTAATACCACAGGAGGGCATTAATCCCAGAAGGCTAACTCCCAGGGAGTGCGCCAGGCTTCAGGGCTTCGGAGATAATTACGTAATACCTGTTTCTGATACTCAAGCATACAAGCAATTCGGGAATTCGGTTGTGGTCCCCCTGATGACTGCTGTTGCTAAAAGCATGACAAAAACTCTGGAGGTTTTAGATGGTCGTTGATGACGAACTCAGAGAGCAAGAGAGTATTGCGGATAAGGCCATTAAGGCTGTTAGCAACGGGAAGCTTGCATATTGTAAGTTTCTTTCAGCAAACGACACTGGAGATACAGGTGGACACCAAGCCGGTATCTACATCGCGAAGAACGCACTTAAGATTCTTTTTGAAACCCCTGGGGAACGCGGGCAGAATAAAGACAAGTTTGTGAAAATCAAGTGGCAAGATGATTTCGAAACCGAGTCAAGATTCATATACTACGGGCAAGGAACAAGAAACGAGTACCGAATAACTCGGTTTGGAAGGGGCTTTCCGTTTCTCCAGACTGAACACACTGGAGATTTGTTTGTTTTCGTGCAACTGGATGATGAAAATTACTCAGGTTTCATATTGAGCACTGAAGACGATATTGAGGAGTTTCTTGGGTGCTTCGGTATGAGTCCTTCTGACACTGGCAGCGTTATCGAGATAGCTGACTTTGGAATAGAACAGCAATTGGAAGCTTCCATGAGAGAGTTCATCAAAGCGCTGAGCGTTGACTTTCCTGAAACAAAGGAGATGGCTTTAACAGCGCAGCGCATAGAGAATGATGTCTTTGATCATGAGGAGAATGCTTTATATGACCCGGACAGTAAACTGGTCTCATGGATAGATACTGAATACACTTTATTCAGGATGATTGAGCAGGAACGTTATGGCTCAACCATCTCTAGGGGGTTTTCCTCTGTTGAGGAATTTGTTGTGTTCGCCAACAGCGTTCTCAATAAGCGAAAGAGCAGGGCAGGACGATCTCTGGAACATCACCTGTCAAGGATATTTGACTATAATGCCCTCAGCTATTCTCCGCAGCCTCGCACCGAAGGCAATAAGCGTCCTGATTTCATCTTCCCAAGTGAAGCAGCCTACCATACACCTAATTATCCAATTGAGAAACTCGTTCTTCTCGCAGCCAAAACAACCTGTAAAGACAGATGGCGTCAGGTGATCAACGAGGCGGATCGTTTCAAGGGTAGGGAGAAGCACCTCTTCACACTCCAGCAGGGCATTTCTGCCCAACAGATGGACGAAATGCACGAGGAGGGAATAGTGCTCGTCGTTCCAGAAAAATACATCGGAACGTATCCAAAAGCGAAGCGTGAGCAAATCTGGACGTTAAGACGATTCGTAAGCTCCACAAAAGAGAAGACGGGGTAAGGGGGAATTCTGAAAGTGGTTAAGCAAACTGATAGCATGTTTGCAGCAACCGACACTTCAGCAGCTGATAGTGCCGCCATCCATAAATCCATGCAAGGCAATAAAGGTAAAGACACCAGACCTGAGCTGATTGTGCGAAAAATGTTGCGAGAAGCTGGGTATCCTGGATATCGCCTGCATTGGAAGAAGGCTCCAGGAAAACCAGACATCGCTTACCCAGGTAGGAAGATAGCCATTTTTGTCAATGGCTGTTACTGGCACCGTCACCCTGGCTGTAATCTCGCCTATACACCAAAGACCAACCAGTATTTCTGGATTAACAAATTCGAAGATACAGTCGAGCGCGACAAGCGTAACTATCAGCAGCTTGAGGAGGCAGGGTGGAAGATCTTTGTAATCTGGGAGTGTGAGCTGGGCACCTCCGGAGAGCATTGTGTCATAGATTCTATCATCAACAGTTTTGCTGCAGGGTAGCAAAGTAAAGGAGAGCAATGAGCAAAGAAAAAGATAAGAAGAACAAGCTTAATCTATATCTAATAAAAACTGGATTTGAAATGCCTGATCCTAGGAGCGCAACAGAGGTGGCAAGCGAGTCATTGTGCAATGAAGACAAGCGGGAGCAGAAGCAATTGGTTCGAGAAGGTGTTTTTGCGCAAGTGATTCCAGATGTTGGGATACTCTTTTCAAAGCCTGCTTCCATCAACAAGCCTTCATGGGCAGAGAGGTTTTTCAAGGGCATGGTGGATACGAGCACCTTTCATGCTTCATCCACTAGTGCTGTGCTGTTAATAGAATTAGGTGTGGCTGATGGATTAAGTGAGCCACGCATTTTTGCGCAAACGTTTGGGTTGGGTCGATATCTACTCGAAGACAATGCGATAGAAGAAAGCTTCGGCTTAAAGACAGTGCTGAACATGATTGAAGTTGATTCTATTAGAAAGCTTGTTAAGACTAGTGTTGGCGGTAACCTAAAGACAAGTAGTGAGCAGATGCCATTGAAGGCAACAATGGGAGAGTTTGGACTGGATATTGATAGAGACTTACTGAGCAGGTTGACGGCAATCGGACCCGATGATGGATTGTTTTCTGGGACATTGTCTGGTGGAGACAGCATATCTTTGACTGCTCCAGTTGACATCTTTTCTTTTCGTGATTTTTGCGCACAGGCCTACGATGTGTATTTGTCGGACGAATACATAAAAAAGTTTCCTTGGTTTGACCATATAAAACCTGTCAAGGATAAGAGTCTTATCAAGCATTTGAATGCTGGACTGGTGCATGCAGTTAAAAGTGGTTCCAAAGATATATGGATGGCGGTTCCGGAAATAATTGATTGGGAGAAGACTTGTGGATTCAAATATCTTGGTATTCGAGAGCCAGTGGACGATATTATTCTCAATGAGGTTTTAGGTGCAATGTGCGAGGAGCTTACTGAGTTCGAGCAATTCGAAAGTGTTAGAATTCGGATGATAAGCGCAGAGGACAGCAGCTGTCTTTCAAGTTGGCCAGCCAACAAATGTCTGTATGGAGAACTTACGTTAGACGACAAGCAGTTTTGCATAAGCAACGGCAAATGGTTTCAGATAAGTAAAGATTTTGCTGATGATATACGCCAGAGTTATGAGAGCACAACAGTGTCCGATTTTCCGTTTATCAACTATGCTGGCAACATTAAGAATGAGCAAAACTATAACAGCGCGCTGGTCGAACAAAACCCAACTGACTGTCTTTTGATGGATAGGAGAAATGTCGTGTATGGGGGAGGCCACAGTAAGGTCGAGCTATGTGATGTGCTGACAGCAGACGGCAAATTGATTCATACTAAAATCTATTCAGGTTCTTCTACGCTAAGCCACTTGTTTAATCAAGGTCTTGTTTCTGCTGGGCTATCTAAATCTGATACAGGATTCTTGGCTAAAGCTAATGAGAAAATCGCTGAGGCTGGAGGATGTGAGAGGTTTGTCTTAAAGAATGATTCCATTAACGAAGTGGTGTTCGGGATAGTATCCAAGGAAGACACGAATCTTCCTCAGATTCCCTTTTTCAGCAAGGTCGCATTCCATTACGTCAAGGCCCAGCTAAAGATGATTGGGCTGAAAGTCTCACTAAGAACAATTGTGAAGACTCTGGTTTAGTTATGGAACGGACTTGTTCCAGAATGCTTATCCAGAAATACTAAAAGTGCTTCTTTTGGGACTGTCCAGCGGCCGTTGATGTAGATGGCTTCGGGGATTTCTCCTGAGGTGAGCCATCTGGTGACGGTGCGGGGGGACTTACGGAGGAGTTTTGCGATGTCGGTAGGGGTGAGGTAGCTGGGCAGTGCCTCAATGGGTGTTGTCTCGGCGACCATTGGTTTTCTTCCTTTCTCAAGGTGCGTTAAACACGAACTTAACGTATATAGCAAATAATAACGGAAAGATAGTTGACAATCAAGCTGTGTAGCAGATATCATGTCTACATGAGAGAAAACGTAGATAAAGGACAGATAATGGATTCAGGTCAGATTAACAGACCGAGTGTTTTGCCTTGGCTGGTTTGCTCAACACTGCATGCCAGTGAGGTAAGTACAGGCAATAAGACCTACCGCTTCTTTGCGGAGGACATCAAGGAGGGCGAGCATCACGCAATTGAGTTACTGCCGCTGGAGTTCTTTAACCAAGAGCTCATGAAAGTGGATACCACCTCGGAGCTCAGCCTTCTGCGTTTTTGTGAAAAGTGGGGGCTTTTGCTCTCGCCGCTTTATGCCTCGAAGACCCATGCGCTCTCTGGGCGCAAGGCAAGCAACGACTTGGCTTATGGCTATTACTACCCTACGAGCTATCGTGACGGGATTGCTGCCCTGGAAGGGCAGCTTGCTGCCGACATAGAGGCTTTCAGGGGCTCTTGTGGCTTCGAGACTGCTGATGAGGCGGTGCAACAGCTTATAGGCTCTGAGTTTGCGCGAGAAGCGGTTGCAAAGGGCGACTATGGTGACCCATCTCACTTTGGCGCTGTCGTGTCTGTTGATGAAGTGGCGTATACCGTGCGTTTGCTTCAGATAGCATGTGGGATTCTAGCAGCGCATCAGTCAGGGCTGAGAGGCCAGGAGCTACACTACTACTTGCTCAACGATAATGTCATCCCAAGAAAACATCCAATCGAGCTGGAGACCCGCCTTGGCTTTGACCTTTTGTTTGGGGACTACCTAGCAGCAGCTCAGCAGATTGAGCTGGCAAAGGGTAGCGGAACTGAAGTCGACAAGGAGCGCATTCGCGTCGTGGGGAACGTTTATATGGAAATGGGTGTAGAGAATGCAAGGAGCTTTATCAGACAGGCAACAATCAATCTTGCGCTGGAGAACATCTGGATGCGCGAGGACGGCGACAAGCTGGAGGGAGAGGGCTTTTGGGGTGAGCCACTGCAAGTCATGGAAGGGTCGCTCCTAGAGGCAATACTTACCAACTTTGACTATGTGATGAATGCGCCCTTTGACTGGTCGACGTGCGAGCACTGTGGACGAGTCTTCAAGTTTCAAAAGGAATATGACCCAGCCAATCGCTATCGCAAATCTATGTTTTGTCGCGATAGTTGCCGTGTGCGAAGTGCACAGATTAAGCGCAACAATGCCGCTCATGGGCTGGGGAATCAGTCCATCGAAAAGGCTATGAATGATCTTTCTCCCGATGGCTATGAGCCAGAGGGATTGAGATAGAAGTGACCAAGATGCTTTCGCTTGAGAGGAGGTGAATGATATGAAAGTGTATGGAAACGGTTCTGTGGTTAAGAAAGGCAAAGGCTTCCTTCTTCGGGTAGTAATTGGCTACGGTGAGGACGGAGAGCCTATTCGCAAGTCTAAGTCAGCAAAAACACAATCCAAGCGGCAAGCTGATAAATTGTTACGTGAGTGGATTCGCGAGCTTGAGGCAATGGTTACCACTGTTGAAGGAGAGAAGATGACGGTGAGCGAGCTCTTGCAGTTTCACATCGACATTCTGGATGAGACAAAGAGTGTGCGACCAAGAACGATTGATGGCTATCGCAAGCTCAAGCTCTATGCAGACAAGATGATAGGCAGCAAGCTCATCATAGAGCTAACGTTTGCAGACATTGAAGAGTTCTGTTTAGAGCTGAAGAGGACTGGCGGTGCTGACGGCAACAGCCTGAGCGCCAATACGGTTATCAAGGTTTTCACGCTCATTAAGGCAGCTCTCAAGCAAGCGGTCAAGCGACGTTGGATTCCCTACAATCCAGCAATTGATGCAAACCCCTTCAAGCTGGAGAAGCCAGAGGTGCATATCCTTAGTGAAGATGAGACTCGTCGCTTTATCGCACGGGTGCTGGAGTACCCACGCAAGGATCAGGCGGCAGCCATGCTCATCAGCGTATGCTGCGGCACGAGGCGTGGTGAGGTTTGTTCTCTCAGGTGGAGTGACATCGATCTGGATAAACAGGTCGTCTATCTGCGCAATGCGGTATCAGAGGTATCAAAGCAACAAGGTAGCGGAAAGACGCTGCACTTCGATTCTCCCAAGAACGCCAATGGTACAAGGGATATCCCCATTCCAGACATCTGCGCTGACTATCTCCGCAAGGAGAAGGAGGAGCAACGTCAAAGGTTGGCGTACTTCAACCTCCATCAAGGTGAGGACACGCCAGTCTGTGCCAACAGCAAGGGCGGCTTCATGCGCCCATCCAACCTCTCGAAGTTCTCAAAGACCTTCCTGTTGGATAACGGCTTTGACCCAAGGCTCACGCTGCACAGTCTGCGGCATGGATTTGTGACCCACCTGCTCGACAGAGGAATGCCTGCCAATCAGATTGGTCAGATATCTGGCCAAACGCCTAAGGTGGTACTCGACACCTATGGCAACCACAGAAGTGAAGCTGTCATCCAAAAACTGGCAGCAGAGCTCAACGAGATTACCTCACTGAAGCCCAGCGAGGAAAGCGCTCTGAGGGCTGTTTCCTGACACTTCGATTACTGGTGCAATGATGATGACTACAATGACCGAAAACTACCCCAAACAACCACTTTGGCACGACGTTTCCGCTGTCAAGCGAACCGCAATCAGCCAAAGTTTCTGCCACCTCTCTGCCACCAAGGGTACAAATCCCTGCCACCAAATCAAAAAAGTCAGAGCGAATAACGCTCTGACCAGCAGTTTAATGGTGGGCGATAACGGATTTGAACCGCTGACCTTGTGCGTGTAAAGCACCTGCGCTACCGCTGCGCCAATCGCCCACTTGTTTAGACTCTCAGTTTCAGGAACTGATGGTGGATAGTATAACGTAAGTTCGACTCCCTATGCCAGAGGTCAAACCCGATGATGCAAAAAGCTGGCTGGGGCACAGGGAGTCGAACCCCGACTAACGGCACCAAAAACCGTTGTCCTACCATTAGACGATGCCCCAGCTTTAGGGAAACATAGATTTTAGGCTAAGCGGGGCAAAGCGTCTAGCAGAAATGAAAAGTTTTTTCACAATCCGTTTTTTCACAATCGCAAAATGTGCGCCAAAGTTGCTTGGTCTAAGAAGGCGTATACTGATAGCTGGATTTAGTGGAAATGTGCAAGAATTGGATACATTACAAGAACAAGATCAAGGAAGCCTCTCACAAATAGAGCTCTTAATGTATGAAGAGCTCGATTCAACCAATGATGAGCTCAGGAGAATTCTCACTCTAGAAGGCACATTTAACAACACGGCAAAAATGGCTACATTAAGTGGGGGCAGCGAAAGACTAACCAGCGGCAATCCAACAGCGGTCATTGCTCTGCGCCAAACAGCAGGTCGTGGGCGCCTTGGGCGCAGCTGGGCATCTCCGGCGGGCGGACTCTACTTTTCTGTTGCGCTTGATGTATCCGATGCTTTAGAGGGCACAGCAGCTCTCAGCTTGCTCGTAGCCTTGGCTATAAGAAAGACCCTTGCTGGATGGGTTTTAGGTGAGCCCCACAGCCAAGGGCTCCCGGCAACAAAGCATCAGACCATATCGGTCAAATGGCCCAATGACATTCTCTGCTCAAGTGGCAAATTAGTGGGAATCCTCATCGAGCTGCTTCAGCTTGCACCTGGGCAAAGGACTGCTCTCATAGGTGTTGGCATCAATCTGAACCGACCCCATAAAGGTGCGAGCGATGCAGCAGCCTATCTCTCTGATCTAGGCCATGCTCCCCCAACGCTCGAAGCAGGTGCCAGGCAGGCGCTCAGCAGCATCTTAGGCTACTACGGTAGATGGAAAGACGAAGGCTACTGCTTTGCCCACTTTGCCAGTGAGTATAACCAGCATCTTTTGCTGCTTGGGCAATACGCCATAGCCAGCAATAGTCAGGGGTCGGTGCTTGCAGAGGGAACCGTTCAAGGCGTTGATAACAACGGCCAGCTGCTCCTGCTCAGCACTGAGGGAGTCATTAATAAGATCAACACCGGCGAGGTTACACTCAGGCAGCAAGATAACCACACCGCAAAAGAAAACGTACAACATGACAGATAGAGTTAACAGGATGGGGGCGGCAAAACCAGGAAAACTGGTTTTTGAGTTTGCTGTGCCTGCCATCATCAGTATGGTCGTTAACGGCTCCTACAACGTGTTAGCCTCAATCTTTCTTGGTCTCAAGCTGGGAGAGATGGGATTAGCAACGGTAACCATTGCCACTCCGGTGATGACCATGTCACTTGCCTTGGCAGTGCTATTGACTGCTGGTGGTAACGCCCTTGCCGCTCTTAAACTGGGAGAGGGAAAACGCGAAACTGCAGAGCGTGTAATATCGAGCACCTTTGTCCTCTGCGTAGTCTTGGCGCTGATTTTGACATCGCTGATTCTCATCTTCCTTGACCCGATCCTTCTGCTCTCTGGGTCGACCGCAGATCTGCTGGAGCCATCTCGAATCTTTGTAGGTATCACAGCAATAGGATTTATTTTTCAGTTTCTCGGCATGAGCTTCAACAATTTTATGCGTACGGCAGGCAACCCAAACGGATCGCTCTTGACCATAGCAGTGGGGGTTAGCGCCAGTATTGTGCTGAGCTTTTTATTTGTCATGGTGTTTGACTGGGGAGTTGCAGGCTCTGCGTGGGCAACCGTCATGGGCATGTTTGTTTTGGCTGCATTGACGGTAGGCTACTTCATCAAGTCCAAGAAGTCTCCCTTTAAGCTAAGACTCTCGCTCATGGTTCCTAAGCCTCGTCTCATGGCAAGGATTTGTGTACTGGGTTCTGCCGCGTTCTTTTTGCAGATTGCAGCGGTGGTTGTCAATTTGTTGCTCAACAATCAAATCGTTTATTACGGCTCCCTTGATCCACTCGGTGCCGAAGGAGCATTGGCCTCTGTGGGAGTCTTGAGCAGGATACTAATGTTTGCCTTTTTTCCCATTCTTGGAGTATCAGTTGGGGTGCAACCTCTACTGGGCTTTAACTACGGAGCAAGGCATTATGCGAGAGTCAAGAAAATATTTCTTATTGCCCTTGTGTGGGCGTCGGCGTTTGGCATTTTCTTTTGGCTACTGGTGCATATTGTTCCTGCGCCAATTGTTGGGGTTTTTGGAGTTGCAAATGAACTGCATGAGTTTACGATAAAAGCTCTTCAGGTCATGATGCTTCTTGTACCCTTCATAGGCATGCATATACTCACGGCTGGCTATTTCCAGTCTACTGGGCAGCCTTTCAAATCAATGTTTGTGTCACTGACTCGCCAAATCATCTACCTGGTTCCGTTGCTTTATTTCATGCCTCTGGCCGTACAGCAGGGAGTCCTCGGCATTACCTCGTTGCAGTCGCTTTACTATGCTTTTCCTATAGCAGATGTGCTTTCGGTTTTTACGGCCAGCGCCATGATGCTTGTTGAATGGAGAAGGCTCACGCGCTTGCAGGCAAGCACAAGTGAGGAATAGAGCTGCGCTCGCTCATTTAGTTAAAATGATTCTGAGCTTCAATGAGCGTGTGCTCTAAGAGGTAGAGAGCGGCTTCGGCACCGCGAGAGGCATCAATACGAAACTCCTCAAGGTCGTTACCCTTTATTTGCTGCAAAACATACGCGGCGCTGACCATGCGCCCAGGAGGGCCGCCTACGCCAACCTTAATGCGGGCAAAGTCTGCCCCAACAGCTGCAATAATGTCACGAATACCGTTATGCCCACCATGCCCTCCGCCAGACTTGATACGTAGAGCTCCAGGCGGCAAGTCAATGTCATCATGAATAACGCAAAGCTCGTCAAGGCTCAGGCCATAGTGCTTCATAAGACCTTTGACGGCGCGCCCGGAGAGGTTCATCATGGTTTGTGGTTTGGCCAATACCACCAGGGTGCTCGCGCCAGCAAGCTCAAGCTTCTTTTCGGCTACCAGACTGTCAAATCGCGAGCGCCAGTTGTTTTGAGAGAGCTCGGATGCAAGGGCGTCAACAGCCATAAAACCCGCGTTGTGTCGCGTGGCACTGTAACGCTCTCCCGTGTTACCCAGGCCAACTATCAAGCGGCAGCGTTCGTGAGAGCCAGCGCCTGCATGGGCAGCGCCGGACAAATGACTTTTAATGTTTTTAAGAAAGCTCACAGCTCGACTATGCTCCAGCCTCAATCCTACAAGGCAAAGTCTGGATCAAAAAGCTCACTCACCGAGGCATCGCTGAAGACATTGGCGATGGCTTGTGCCAGGAGAGGTGCCACACTCACTGTCTTGAACTTGCCATTGAGGATGTGCTGAGGCACGGGCACAGTGTCGCAAACTACAACTTCTTTGATATTTTCTGCACTCAGCCGTTCGTATGCGGAACCAGAAAAAAGGCCGTGAGTCGCACACACATAAATATCTCCAGCACCCTTGCGCTTGAGCGCTTGTACACCAGAGGCTATCGAGCCGCCAGTGTCGATGATGTCGTCGTTGAGGATGCAAGTTCGCCCCTCTACATCGCCGATGACATTAGAGACCTCGGCCTGGTTGTGCGCAGGCCTCGATTTATGCAGTATGGCAAGATCAGCACCCATAATGTCAGCCAATTTCTTTGCGGCTTTAGCGCGGCCAACATCAGGGGAGACTATACACACCTGTCGCAAATTCATACTGCTAAAATGATTAGCAAATATAGGTATGGCAGTAAGATGATTTACAGGAATGTCAAAAAAGCCCTGAATCTGTCCCTGGTGCAAATCTATGGTAATGACCCTGTCAACACCAGAAACCGAGATCATGTCAGACACCAGCTTGCCGGTGATTGGTTCGCGCGCAGCACTTTTCTTGTCCTGGCGTGAATAGCCAAAGTGGGTGATGACTGCTGTGATAGAACGTGCGCTTGCGCGCTTGGCGGCATCACACATGATGAGCAGCTCCATGAGGGCATCATTAACGCTGCCACCTTCATAGTTCGAAACGGACTGAATGATGAAGAGCTCGTTTCCGCGCACACTTTGCTTATAACGGGCAAATACCTCGCCATTGGCAAAGGTGGTTATCTTGACTCCTGATAGTTCTGCGTTGAGTTTTCCGGCAATCTTTTCGGCGAGAGGCCTATTGCTACGCCCACTAAAGAGCATAAGGCCCTTGCTTGATTCAGTCATGTGCTTCGTCTCTCTTTCTTTTCCAGTTTTCTCGAATTACCTGCTCGGGACGCGTGAGCGCCAGTGCGCCACTCGGAACATTCTTCGTTATTACGCTTCCAGCGCCGGTTACTACATCTTCTCCTATTTCAACGGGTGCCACGAGCATGGTGTCGCTGCCAACAAAGCTGCCACTGCCAATTATCGTGACGTGTTTATCAGCCCCGTCATAGTTACAGGTTATTGACCCAGCACCAATATTGACGCCTTCTCCCAGCTCGGCATCGCCTATATACGAAAGATGGGGAACCTTAGAATCCACACCTATGTCTGAGTTTTTGATTTCTACATTCGTGCCCGCACGTGAGCCCGTACGCATGACGGTGCCAGGACGCAGGTAGGCACGAGGCCCAACGCTCACTTGGTCTTCAACGGCAACATCAATCAAGATGCTCTCGTCAATCACGCAATCTGCGCCAATCGTTGAGTTGCTAATGCGGGTCATGGGGCCAAGAATGGTACCGCAGCCGACCGTGGTAGTGCCGCTGAGCATGGTAAGAGGCAAGACCTCTACATCGCTCGAAAGCTCAACGTCTGGGCCTATCCAGACGTTGGAAGGATCAGTCATGCTCACGCCCTTGAGCAAATGCGCCGTGTTGATGCGTTGCTGAGCCTGAGCGCTTGCCTGCGACAGCTGCAGCCGGTCATTAATACCTGCCAACTCACTTGCGTCTTGCGCGCATAGTGCAACAACCCGTCCACCCTGAGCCAGCGTGAGGGCCGCAACATCGGTGAGATAGTATTCGCCCTGCTTATTGTTAGTTTGCAACTTGCCTAAAATGCCAAATAAATTAGCAGTATCAAAGCAATAGACGCCTGAGTTGACTTCATTGATTGCAAGCTCCTCTGTACTGGCATCTTTGTGCTCAACAATATTGAGAAAGTCTTGTTGATGGTTGCGAACGATGCGGCCATAGCCAGTGGGGTCATCTACACACATGGTGAGAAGCGAGACAGCAGCATCCTGTGTTAGATGCTGGTTGACCAGTGCCTGGACGGTTTCTTTGCGCAAGAGGGGAGTGTCGCCCGAGAGCACCACCAAGGTTGATACGCCTGCTGCAACCAAGGCATCCTCGGCCATCATAAGTGCGTGACCGGTGCCGAGCTGTTGATCTTGAAAGACGACCGTGGTATCGCTTGCCAGCGGTATAGTACTTTTGCGTCCGTGTCCCAACACGGTAAATACTTCATCCGATCCCGCTGCCTTGGCAGTGTCAATGACCCAGCGAAGCAAGGGTTTGCCAAGAATCTCATGAGCAACTTTTGGTTTTTTTGAGTGCATCCGGGTTCCAGCGCCAGCCGCTAAAACCAAGGTGGAAAAGCCCATTGGCTTCCTTTCGATAAGCAATACTCAAGCAACAATACTACTGCCCTGTGATTGTAGCACTTAATAGCAGTTATTTTGGCGTTTTCTTGTAAGTGTCTATGAGTTCTATGGTTATAATTGCATTACAAGGGTAAAGACCTGAGCACCTCTGTTTGCATGTGTATAGCTGCTAAACCATACAAACAACAACAATGACTTCTGGTACCTGAGAAGCCAGGGTAAGAAAAGGGGAGGAGTACAGCAGTGAAGTTGCCGCATATCACACCGCATGATGGCGATGAACAGAATAATGATGCGCCACTGTCGCAAAACTACAAGCCTCTCTATGGTCGCTTTGAGGAGACGGGTCGCTTTGGGAATGGTCGGTCAAAAGACGGCTTCTTTGGCAATAGCCGATCAAAAGATGGACTCTTTGGTAATAGCCGCACAGGAAGCGGTCGCTCTGGAAAGAGTTTTTTTAATAGTGACCGCATTAAGCAAGAGCCATCAGGGCATGAATCCTTTGATGATGAGCTCATAGAAGATGAGCTGGTAGAAGGTCAACCCATTGAGCAAGAGCATGCCGAAGATGAGCTCTTTGAATATGAACTGATGGGCGATGAGCTTATCGAAGATGAGCTTTTCGAGGGTGAGCTCCTGGGAGAAGAGCCTGCAGATGATGAGATCACAGATGACGAGCCCGCAGAAGATGAGGCCATAAGGCATGAGTCCGCAGAGCTTGAGGCATTAGGAGATGAGGCCAAAAAGCTTGAGCCAATTAGATATGTGCCTAAAAAGCATGAATCAATGAACCATGCACCTAAAAAGCATATGCCTATCAGGCTTGCGCCCATAGAGCATGCGCACTACGAAAGTGAGCATTTTGAGGACGCTCACTTTGAAAATGTCGTCAATGTGCCAAGCAAAAGAACGCCTGCCTGGTGGCTCATGGTAGCACTCTGTGCCCTCCTTGCGCTGGTTGTCGTTGGATATGTAGGGCTCTCAATCTTTTTCATGAGCCACTTTACTTTTAACTCTGCGGTCAATGGAATACCTGTTGCCTTTAAGACCGCCCCGCAGGTCAATGCCTCTCTTGAGTCAGATATTGGTAGCTACTCTTTGCGTGTAGAAGCGCGCGATGGTCAAAGCGCCACTATCACCGGAAGCCAAATAGACTTACAGTATGTCAATGATGGACGTATAGAACAGGCTCTTGCTCAGCAGCAGCCCTGGGCCTGGCCCTTTGCCCTCATCTTTGGCAATGTGGCAAACGTGTCCCAGGCAAGCGTGAGCTTTGATCAAGAGAGCATGGATGCCACCCTCGCCGGGCTACCATTCCTAGACGAAGATCAGATGAAACCACCCCTGAGCTCTGCTTTGGCCTTTGAGGCAGGCAGCTATGTTATTACGTCAGGGAATGAAGGTACTACCCTGGATGTTGAGAAGACCATCTTGGCTATAACCGATGCTGTTAAGGCTGGAGAAACCACGCTGGATCTTGAGGAGCTGGGCTTGTACGAAAGACCCGAAACACCCTATGATGATGCCACCCTTACTGCGGATAAAGACAGGTTTAATCAACACGTTCCCTTTAGCATTACCTACCTTATTGGCAATACCAAGGAAGTGCTCGATGGATATACCACAATAGACTGGGCACTAACTGCAGAAGACGGCTCCACCTTTCTTAACTATGACGCTGTAGTAGCCTGGGTGGCCGAGTTGGCCAAACGCTATGACACACTTGGCAGCGAGCGCACCATCATCAATGGCTTTGAAGAAACAAAGCAAGTGGTGGACGGCACTTTTGGCTGGCAGCTCGACCAAGAGACCGAGTGCTGGGCCATCATGAATGCCTTTGAGCAAAGTTTGGGAGAAGAGCGCGAGCCCCATTGGTTCAGCAGGGGGGTTACCTTTGGAGAAAACGACTGGGGAGACACCTATCTCGAGGTAGACATTACGCGCCAGTATATGTGGTACTTCGTAGACGGCGAATGCGTCATGGAGACTGACGTTATTACCGGCAACCCTAATACAGGCTATGCAACACCTCAAGGTGTCTGGTACATATATAGCAAGTCCTACAACGTCATTGCACGTGGAGATATCTTGCCCGACGGCTCGTATCGCTGGGAGACCCCGCTTACGTACTGGATGCCCTTCACTCCCTCCGGCGTTGGCTTTCATGACGCCTACTGGCAACCCTCCTTTGGCGGCACCTACTATCTTGAACGCGGTTCTCACGGCTGCATCAACATGCCTCCCCACTTGGCTGAAGAGTTGATTGAGATATTAGAACCCGGTACGCCGGTAATTACTCATTTCTAACGGCTTAGTGGGGGCGGCATCTTGGCTTTCAACATAAAGCCGAACCTCAGTCATGTACGAGGGGCACACTCCTTTCGGCTCGGCTTAATGTTTCAAGCCAATCTACTCGCCCGCACTAACCCTCTAACGGCTTAGTGGGGGCGGCATCTGGATAATAAAAAAGTTTTTGTTTGTATACGAACATTCGTTTGGTATACTGGTGAGTATGAAAACGGAGCTTCGGATACTGGGTGTTGATCCTGGGTTGGCTAACTCGGGATGGGGGGTTGTTGCGGTGCGGGGCAACAAGCTCAGGCCACTGGCTTATGGTGCAATTTCCACAAAGGCTTCAGAAGAGCTGCCGCTGCGCTTGGCGAGCATCTATGATGAGCTGGCAGCGGTCATCCTCAAGTATGCTCCCTCGGAGCTCAGTATCGAGTCCATTTACCATAAAGGCAACCCAAAGAGCTCGCTGGCTACAGCACAGGCGCGAGGCGTAGCGCTGGTGGCAGCAGCGCGTCGCTCATTAGTGGTTAATGAGTATGCCCCTGCGGCAATAAAGCAGGCGGTTGTGGGCACGGGGTCGGCCTCTAAACAACAGGTACAATTCATGGTTCGTAGCGTGTTAGAGCTTGACCATACGCCCGAGCCTGATCACGCAGCTGACGCTTTGGCATGTGCCATCTGCCATGCGCATATGCGCCGCTATAATGGATTGGTAGCCAAGGTGTAGCTTGCAGAACTCTGCTGCTTTCAGAAAGGAAGAACATGATAGCGTCACTCACGGGAATACTGGAACACAAGGACGGTGCAGGTGCCGTAATCAACGTAGGCGGTGTAGGCTATCTTTGTTTGATGAGCACGAGCTCACTGCTCGGCCTTGGCTTGGTAGGAAGCGTTGTGCGCGTGGAGACCTTGCTGCTCATGAAAAATGATGCTCTTGCTCTTTACGGCTTTGCCTCTGTCGAAGAGCGCACACTGTTCGAAAGCCTTACGTCGGTTTCGGGCGTGGGTGCCAAGTTTGCCCTGGCCATTCTTTCTGCCTATGCTCCAAGTGAGCTTACCATGATTATTCAAACGAGCGACGCTACACGTTTGTGTGCCGTTTCTGGTATCGGCAAAAAGACAGCACAGCGAATTATCCTCGAGCTGCAAGGAAGCCTGGTAGCGCTGGGCAACGGTACTGGTGTGCACACTCCAGAGGCCGGCAGTGCCGAGGCCGAGGCTATACTGGCGCTGGAAGCCATGGGCTTTTCTGCCTCAGAGATAGCGCTTGCGCTTCATGGCGGGGATGATGAGGTAGATCAAGGTGAAGAGAGCAACATCTCAGACCTCATACGCCTGGCTCTAAAGAAGTTAGGCTAGCACATGGCACATTGGGAAGCTGACAATGTGAGTGACGATTTTGCCAAAGGAAGCGTAGTGCGAGACCTCAGTGCCTCTGCCACAGACGACGAGAGTGGCTTGGACCGCTCGCTGCGCCCTCAATTTCTCAAGGACTATCTTGGGCAATCTCGAGTCAAGGACAACCTCACCGTATTGATAGAGGCCACCAAGGCACGCAGCGAGTCTCTCGACCACCTTTTGTTGAGTGGACCGCCAGGACTTGGCAAGACAACCATGGCAGGTGTAGTGGCCAATGAGCTGGGAGTTTCCATCAAGATAACCAGTGGGCCGGCCATAGAGCGCGCTGGAGACCTTGCAGCCATCCTCACCAACCTGGAGCGTGGCGACGTGCTCTTTATAGACGAAATTCATAGACTCAACCGTGCGGTTGAAGAGGTGCTCTATCCGGCTATGGAAGATTTCATGCTAGACATCGTCATTGGCAAAGGCCCAGCTGCTCGCTCTATCAGACTTGACCTTGCTCCCTTTACTTTAATTGGCGCTACTACACGTACCGCCCTTTTGACTGGGCCTTTGCGCGACCGCTTTGGCATTGCCTTTAGACTGGACTATTATCTGCCAAACGAGCTGCAGCAAATAGTTGAGCGCTCCGCCGCACTTCTGGAGGTTACTATCGACAAAGAGGGCGCTTTGGAGATAGCAACGCGCAGCCGCGGTACCCCACGATTGGCCAATCGCCTTCTCAAGCGGGTGCGCGACTATGCCGAAGTGAGAGCCGAAGGGCATATTTCGCTTGAAGTAGCTCGTGATGCGCTCATCTTCTTTGAGGTGGACAAACTTGGCCTGGACAACATGGACAACAAGATTCTTGACATTCTCACTCTTACCTTTGGCGGAGCTCCTGTGGGGCTCAGCACACTGGCAAGCGCCCTGGGCGAGGATCCAGACAGCGTAGAAGAAGTCTACGAGCCTTATTTATTGCAACAAGGCCTCATTAAGCGCACACCCAAAGGACGGGTCGCAACCCCCCGTGCCTTTGAGCACCGAGGCCTGCGCTATAATACCGGCACAGAAGACACACAAATTGGCATTGAGTATTAAGACTAGATGCCAACCACAGGTCTGCCAATAATGCAAGTAGGCCCTGCAACATTCGCTCTTCGAGCGAACGCGACAGGGCGACAAGAAGGTACATACATGACTGAGGGGCGATTTTGTTTAGAAGGTCTAGATGCCGCTCACAGGAAGCCTACAAATAAGAAAAGGAAAACTGATGTTTGAGAATGACTATATTATGCGCATGATACTACAGCTTACTCGCGTTTTGCGACGTTCGCTCTTTCAAGAATACGCAACTCCCGACATGGAGATTCGCGACATTGAGGGAAGGGTTGCCGAGGCTCTTGACCTTGATCCGCGCCTCATGTTTAAGTTGGAGCCAGAGTCTTTGGTATCGCTTTTGCAACTGGGTAATGTTGACCCTAAGCTCGCCATATACGCAGTAAGATCTATCTACTATGAATCGGATCTCTTGGAGGAGCAAGGAGACCTGGAAAGAGCCGAGCTGCGCAGGAGGCAGGCAGATGCCATAGCCGAAGCATATGGTATAGAGGTGACTCTTGCCGATGCTTCTCCCGAGGCCATGAAGGCATTCCTCGATGACGAAGAGTCAGAAGAAGTGTTTGATTACGAGCACGAAGAGCGGTAGTTTCAAGACAAGTTACGCAGACGGCCCTCATAGCCCAGGGGTGGCTCATAGGACGGTTTTATGAGCATACCATCCTGATTAGATTTCCTATTTCATTTTCGAAGTCTACGCCGTAGCGAGCCTCGGTGCCGGCGGCTACCGTGCGACGGATGGCACCTACAGTAAACTCGCAGGCGATGCCTATGGCCTCAACCAGGCTCTTGTCATTTAAGAGGGCGGCAAGTAAGGTGGAAGAGTAGATGTCGCCCGTACCATGAAAGTAGCCGCTGATGCGTTCGGTAAAGTAGTAAGAAATACTGTTGCTACTGGCATCGTAGGCTGCAGCACCTAGCTTGTCTGCTTCAAAGGAAACACCAGTTAAGACTACCTGCTTTGGTCCAAGAGCCGCGAGTTCTCGCAGCGTTTCTTCAATCCAGGCCTGGTCATAAGCCTCGCCCGGATACTCTTTTTCAAGTAAAAGGCATGCTTCGGTTATATTAGGCACGGTGAGGCTTGCCTTGGCAACCAGGCTGGTCATGCCACGCGCAAAGGCAAGATCAAAGGCAGGGTACAGCTCTCCAGCATCGGCCATGGCAGGGTCAACCAGTATTATGGGGTTACCAGCGCTAAAGTCATCAAAGATTCGAGCGATTTGCAATTGCTGCTCTTGGCTGCCCAGATAGCCGGTGTAGAGCGCGTCGGTCTCTATGCCCAGCTCTTGCCAATGAGCGCAAATGGGATCAATGTCTTCTGTTAAATCACGAAAGGTGTAGCCAGTAAAGCCTCCGGTATGGGTGGAAAGTATTGCCGTTGGCAAGATAACGGTTTCCACGCCAGTGGCAGAAATAATGGGCAGCGCTACAGTGAGCGAACATCTTCCTACGCAGCTAATGTCTTGAATGGTAATGGCTCGTTTTTGCTGTCTTGTCACAAGTTTCTCCTCTTATCGTCAATTCGTATGCCAGGGCGCCGCAAAAATCAGCAACTGCGCAAGGCCTGTAACAAGATTGTAGCGCATTGCCCCTTGGTACAATGCGCTACAGCCATTAATCTGTTGTGTGTGGTGCCTGTGTACACTATTTTGCAGCGGTTCGCTTCATGAAAGCAAGCGCATGCGCCACAAAAGGGGAGAGTGTATCAGCTGCTTGCCGATACACTCCTGATTCTCTCAGGCTTCTTTTGCTTGAGAGAAAACAGTACCGATATCAGTGCAACCATAAACAGTATCAGGTTGCCAAGCGTCCAAACATCCATGATTGCTATGTTCTTGGTAATATCCTCAGTAAGAATAAACAAGATGACTCCAACAATACTTGCGCATACCGCAAGCGCCAGCCATAAAGGCCTTTGCTTTTTATTGCGCACCTCCTTGCTATCATACTCTGACTCATCATCGAGCTCTGACTGTGCAAGTTGACTCACATTACCTCTACTCGTTGATCTATCCTCCTCAAACCTGCGCTTAAAGGCTCTCAGCAGAGTTATCACTGTTAAAATCACTGCTGCCATGCAAAGCACCAGATTGCTCAGCGCCCAGTAATCTTTACCACCAAAGAAGGGAATCCTGCTGTCATTGATGTTGGTGCTTATTAAGTTGTCGCCCAGGTCTTCTGGAAACATGGGAGTTATCACCGTAGGCGAGGCATCGGTGCGCGGTTTTACCTGGGGGGTTGCTGCTACTTCAGGTGGCGCAGGTGGTGGAGCAATCACAATAGGTTGAGGAATATAAATAGGTGGCGTGGCCGGCGCTGGCAAAGGCAGAGGCCTTGGCGCAGGAGTAGGTTGTGGGCTCGGCGTAGGCGTAGGCGTAGGCGTAGGCGTGGGAGTTGGAGTTGGAGTAGGGGTAGGGGTCGGGGTAGGCGTGGGTGTAGGCGTAGGCGTAGGCGTGGGAGTTGGTGTTGGTGTTGGTGTAGGCGTGGGAGTAGGAGTAGGTTCAACGGGCTTAACCGTGCTTCCCTTGAAAGAGTGAGCAAAGGAGATACTGGCAGTTTTATAGCCATTACTCTCATATACTACTGCTATGACTTGTAAGTCGCGAGTTACGTAGACCTCCACCGTATAGACTTCTTTATCAAAGGTGTAACCAGATGCTGAGGCAGTAATATGCCTGAGCTCATAGCGGTAGATGCCATCCTGATAAAAATAGATGGGCCCTATTTCTACTTCGCTTGCGCCAGTAATAGTAAAGGTGTATGCACCAGCCCCACTCCCAGCGGGCAGGGGGTAAGACGCTTGCTCTGGCGTGAGTCGATAGCTAAATGTCTCGTGAGGTGGCGTGGTAGTTCCCGTTTTGGTAAAGCCCTGTTGCACGGTGAGCCTCAGCTCTCCCGGTTCAGCTGCCGCAGCAGTAGACGGAAGAAAGCCCAGCATGCATATCAATGCAACACAGAGGGCGAGAAGCTTCTTGAAGAACGGCAAGACCCTCATGGCTTTACCCTCATTTATAATCATTGTTGCCATGTGTCTTCATCTCCTTTATCGGGCATAGTAACACTGCCCTTTTTTCGGGAATCCCTTCTGCGCTTGAGCGCAATTACCAGCCAAAGTAGCAGTGCAAGCGGCAGGCCCACCGCTACGATCTTACCCCAGAGGGGGGCCTGCTCCCAAAGGCTGGAGAAGCCATCAATACGCTGACCTTCTTCTGCAAAGGGGTCTTGCATGACCTCGCTGGTAATCCTACCCACCAATAGATCGCGCCCGTTTGTTGAGCTTTGCGAGCAAGTGGCGAGCAAGACGATCCTGTCGTTGGTTGACACTGCAATGTTTCTGGTGTGTTTTGCCATTCCAAGAAGCAGATCCAGGTAGGCCTCCTGCTCTTCAACCGCAGTAATCTTGGTTCTAAATACTGCGGTGTCGTAGGCGTTGGTGTGGAGGAAGGCAAAGAATTCTATGCCCTGTTCTTGCCCGTCAAAGTACAGCACGCCATATTGGCGGGCATCAAAATAGCTCTTCTCAGAAAACAGTCCTATCTGTCCAAACATTACTTCTTTGTCCATATGATGGGCGTGGATGATACTGCTGAAGTCCGAGAAATCCGTGCTGCTGTTGCAGTCTAGAAAGACTGCGCCAGAAAGCGAGTAGCGACCCTTTGCGTTGGTGTTGACATACTTGAGGTTGTCTTTGTTTTGCACCAGAGGGTAATCGATGTTGGTTCCATAGACCGTCAGCCATCCAAACACCTCGGGATTAATTGCTTGAAGCTCCGCAAAGGAAAGGCCATCGCTTCCTGCCGTGGGTTTATAGAGCTCATATTGCACGGGGGCAGCTGCTCGATACAGTTGGTTGGAGTCCCACAGTGCAAAGCAGCCGATTGCAACCAAGATCAGCATGGCAAAGAGAAGCGCGATTTCCACGATTCCGTGTGCCAATTTTGCTGTCCTGATTGCTATGTTTGCTGCTATACTCATGAGACCCTTTCTATCTCTTGGGCGGGGCTGTGGTTGTTCAACTGCCTAAAACACAGCCCTCGCCCTTTACTTCAATACTTGGTGTGCAATTCTCAAACTACCGGTACTTCCTTGAAACGCCTTGCGCTTCTCTTGCATCGAATGAACTAATTGTTGCTTTCGCTCTTGCTCTTGCGCGACTTAACTACGACAAAGCCAATGATAGAGGCCAGTGCCAGGAGGATCAGGCCGTAGAAGGGGAGGTCTGCTGTATTGATGCCGGTGGGGATGATTTCTCCGCGGTCATTGACAAAGGCTGCTCCACTGCCATGCTCGCCAACAAAGAGCAGGGTGGGGCTGATGTTTCCGTGAGGAACAGCAAGTGGCTGACCCTTGGCGCTACTGGCTTCTCCCGTGGTGGGCACCGCAGCTGCAAAGTCGTAGATTACGGTTACGCTGGGGGTATAGCCCGCAACGCCTGCTTCGCCTACAGCAAAGCCTGTGCCAACCGGCGTGTCAACAAATACGAGATACTGGTTGTGAGCCAGGGTAAAGTTTACTGCTGCGCCAGAGTTAAAGAGAATGGCAGACCCAACGGCCGTATAGTCGCTGCCGTCTTTTTGGACGATATAGCCATAGCTGCTCTTGACATCATTGACTACCAGAGAGGGAATATTGATGGTGAGGCTAAAGTTAAACTCCATGTCGGTGCTTGAAAAATCACCGGTGACCTCTTTGCTTACGAAGAGGGTCCAGTCGTTCTCGTCCAGTGGATCAGGATTGCCGGGATCAGTTGGCTTAAGGGTCTTTTGGTAGCCGTTGGCAAAAATCAATTGACTATACTCAAAGGTGCTGTCTCCACCGCCGGGGCTTGGATCACTCTTAGACTGATCGCCCTCGTCAACTTCTTCGCCTTCGTGATCTTGTGTCATAACTGCGCCAATGTGGGTAATTTCTAGCACGCCATCAATCTCGTCAACATAGACCTTGACAGTCCAGATGGCACCTGAGTATTCAACTACCTCGATATAGTCGGAGTTGGACGGTGGGGTGTAGGTGTCTGGGGTCTCCCTGATTTCATACTCATAAACACCTGCACCGTTTGTTGCAAACATTGAGACGGTAAAGAGTGAATCAGACTCCAGGTAGTAGGTGGTAACTCCGCCTACGGTTCCTTCAAGTTCTTGTATTCCGTCAAAGCTGATGGGCACCGTGCCTATTACCGGCACCTTGCCTACGTCTGCCGTGCTGTCGTTATAGCTGATTGCGGTTACGGTAAATTCAAAATCCATTTGTGCGGGTAGTGCTGTGCCATAAGGCACCTTCAAAAGCTTGGTAATTGCGGCCTCTGAAGTTTCTGCTGCATCGGTGTTGGGCTGGGCTATGGCGGTTCCCATGAACCCAAAGGTCAACGCGACTGCAACCATACTTGCGATGAGTGTTTTGATTGACTTCTTCATTTTCTTTACCTCCAAAACTGTTTGTCAACTTTTTCTAGTTGTTGCTGGTTAGTACTGCTTGCTGGTTTTTGCTAATCGTTGGTTCTTAGCTTCTCTTAGATTCCAGTTCCTGTTTCTTGCTTACTTCTTCTTGCAATGCGGTAGGGCTCTCTACAGACTTCGTCTTCTCAGCAGGGTCATGACTGTCCCTTGGGTATCGTCTGTATCGACTGAGCCATAGATACGACTATCGGTTGCACCCCCCCTCGCATCTCCCAAGACAAATATCTCATTTGCTTGTAAGGTGATGGGAAAATCCGCTCCCCCTGCATATCGCTGGGTTGCCTCGTAGATCCCTTGCTCTTGTTGAAGCGCCCCATTTATGGTCAGGCCTTCTTTGAGAATGTCTACGGTGTCACCCGCTACGGCAATGACTCTTCGCACCTGCGGCTGTCCTTTAAAGGTCAGTACTATCAGGTCTCCTGCGCGGTAATCTTTGTCCCAGCGGTTAAACAAAACCAAATCTCCATCCTTTATTGCTGGATTCATGTCGGCGTCTACGTTGTAGTGCAAGCCAAACACGAAGGTAAAAAGCAGTGCTACGATTCCTACTATCGCTCCAATCTTGATGGCCATGTGCCTGAGCTCGCGCCCGAGCAAAGTCCGAGAGGAGGGCAGACAGGTGGGGGAGGGCTGTAGCGCCACGGTAGCTTGGGCAGCTTGGGTAGCTTGGGTAGCTTGGGCAGCTAGAGTAGCTTGGGTAGCTTGGGCAGCTTGGGATTTCTGAGAAGCATGGGCAACTTCATTCAGAGGTTTAGATAGTGTGGCGCTCATAGTTACAACCCTCCCTTCTGTTAGCGATGCGCAGCCTTCTTGTGGCCAAAATGGTCAAGACTGTTGCGCTTATTGTCATTGGTACGAGAATGAATATCTCAAAGTCTCCAAGGGTAATGCCGGCTTCTACCACTTCTTTACGAGTGTTAGAAAAGTCAAAGATGCGGTTTGCAGTCATAGGCCTGAAGCTGCCGTCCAAACCGCCGGTGTCATGCCCCTCTTCGGTAGCAGAAGCTATGCTGTCCTTAAACGTTATGACGTAGTTCAGGTCGTTTTCTGCGACGATGCGCAGATGGCTGCCAAGCGAAAGGCCCAGTATCTCAAGAGACTGCCCGTGCTTGAGGCCAAAGGTTGCCGATCCCTGGTCGTTCAAGACGAGAACGCCACTTGCAGGTGCGGCTATATTTGAATTTGGCAGACTCGATCCGAGGATGGATAACTCGGTGCCGGCTGCAAGTGGCGCAAGGTAGTTGTTGACAAAGTACACCGTATAGATGAACTCTTTGGATGAGTTGCTATAAGGCCCGGTAACCAAATGCGAGATGGTCAGGGAGCTTTGTCCGTAATAAATCAGATTGATGTCTGTTTCTTCTGTAATATTGGCAACTTCGATACTGGAGTTGTTTTGCAGCGTTGCCCCGCTGCCGATCTTCCAGTTTTCAAAGGTGTAGTCTGCAATGGAGGGAATGCCGCCCCAGGCTGCGAGGCTAAAGCTGTGCCCTTCTTGGACATAGTGTTCTTTTGAGCTTGGGGTGCCAATCTCGGTTCCGCTGTCATCAATATAGTGAGTCGTCACTACGTGCCAGCTATCAGCAATGCCGTAGTGCACGGTGTAGTATTTGTTGGTAAGAGAGCTGTTGACCGTCTGGTCTTCGTTTTCGTATACGCCTGCGTCAAGTATTATTTGTGCAGATGATGCATCTAAGGGAGTTGCCTCAAAGGGGCCTACGGGCACAATCATGCTCCACGTGGGCGCAGCAACGCTTGCGTTACGCGTGTAGGTTATTTGGTCGAATCCTAAAGGCGGATCCTCCAGCAATGTGGTGCCATCAAAATCAAAGGGCATGCCGTAGGGTGCACCTTGTTCAAGTACGAGCTTGGTGTAGGGCTTGATTGCCGAGTTGGTTCTGATGCTCCAGTCTTGCACAAATACATTAACAGGGGTGTAGACATTGCTGATATCAATGTAGGTTACATGAACTATGTCTCTACCAGTATTGGCTCCCTTGTAGTGTATCTGTATCCAGTAGCGTCCGTTTCTGTCTATGTCCATAGTGTATTCATGCACATGCGTGCTGCTATTGGAGGAGAGATCCAGTGTCTGCCCGCTTCCACCAATGCCCTTGTTTCCTGAGCTGGCAGCGCTATATCCTGCCCCAAAAGAAGTCTGGCTGTTTTGTGGGTCTTCTAAGCTCTCGCGATACCACCTTACGTCAACAATAGCTCTTTTGTCGCCATTTGAAGGAAGGTTATTGTGGTTGATATCCACATGCAAGGTAGCGTTTCCGTAGGCCTTGACCTGGCTATCAATGCCACTGAGAGACCACTCGGGGCGTCCAGAGGAGAGTATGATTTCGCCGATGTTGGTTTTTGGGTCATATTGGGTAGGATCACTGGGAACGGTAACTTGCATCCTGTAGTCGAGATAGGTACCGTATTCGGCGCTGTACATGACAAAGTCGTGCGTTCCTGCTGGAAGCCATAGGTAGGCAATGCCCAGTTCATTGGAGGTAGCTCGGTAGTTATAATCGGGCGCGCCTCCGATACCCCCCTCAACAAAGACGGATATATCGGTGTTAGGTAGCAAGCCGTGCTCATTTTTAACCTCCACGCCAATCATGTAGACCAGGCGGTTGCCTAGAGCTGATCCATTTTTTGGAGAGAAGTTAACGCGAATCATGTTGAGGCTGTTGGCAGAGTACACGGAGCCACCAGAAATACTGACTGCGACGGTGCTGTCGGTGCCACCCCCAACGCCAGATGAAGTGGGAGACTCACACTCTGCCTTAATGATTCCTCCGGATATATTGATGGTTCCGGTTGAGGTTGGATTCATACCGGCACCAATGCCAGCAGCCTGGTTTGAACCTTTGGCATAGATTAAGCCGCCGCTGATATTGATTATGCCGCAACTGGAGCCGCCGCCTGCGCCTATGCCTGTGCCAGCGCTGGTGGTTCGTGCGTCTATGATGCCGCCGCTGATTTCAATGTATTGACCAGGCGAGTTAAAGCCACCACCGATGCTGGAGCTGCTTCCGAAGGCTCGCGTGGTAATGGTGCCGCCGCTGATATAGATGTTTCCTCCGGGAGCCAAATTACCCGTGTTGCCACCGCCGCCGCCGATGCCCGAACCGCCGCCGGTGCCAACGGGAGAGCCTGAAGCTACTACGGTGCCTCCGGTGATTATCACGGTGTTATTGGGAGCATGCATACCGCCACCAATACCAGCAGCGCCTCCCGCGCCTGCACTGGCGGTTATGTGGCCACCATTGATGGTGATGTTGCCGCCGGCTCCGCCTCTGCTGCCAGAGGGAGAAGTAGGAGCACCGCCGCCGCCAATACCTGCGCCACCGCCGCTGCCGCCTGTGGCGACCACTGTGCCGCTGTGTATGGTGATGGTTCCTCCCCCACCAACTTGACCGCCGCCAATACCTGCGCCGCCATTGCTGCCTCCGATGGCCGTTACCGCGCCTGTTGCGCCGCTGTTGATGGTGATGGTTCCACCGGATGCGCCATGGTAGCCACCGCCTATACCTGCAGCAAAGATGCCGCCTTGGGCAGATACTTCGCCGCCGTTGATAAGGACTGTATCTCCACTGCCGTTTTGACCGCCGCCTATACCAGCGCCGTACTGTCCGCCAGTGGCTTGAACCTTACCGCCGTTAATGGTTACCTTGCCGCCAGATCCTGCGTGGCCGCTACCGCCTATACCAGCGCCGTACTGTCCGCCAGTGGCTGTGACCGTACCGCTGTTGATAATGATGGTGCCGCAGGCAACGTTAGCATTGGAAGCTGTGGTGCTCCCGCCAATACCAGCGCCTCTGACCCTGCCAGTGGCCTGCAAGGTGCCTGGACCGCTGATGGTAAGGGTTGAGCCGCTCTCTACGACAATGCCTGCCGCATGTTCTGGATTAACACCATTGTCATTGGTGGTGGTAAAGCTGTTGACTTTGCCCTCCACGAGATAGAGGGTAACGTTGGAGCTTCCCAGTATCCTCAAGGTGCTAAAGCCGTTTGCTCTGTTCACACCGTGCAAGACGAGTGTGCAGGTGGCATTATTAACAATAATCGTCTTGTTGCTATTGCCTGCCAGCACCGAGTAGATGCCACCCGATGTAGTAATAGTGGTATCGCTGCTACCATCGATGACATCGGTAGGCAAAGGCTCTGGACTCAAGGGCATGATGGGTGAGAATGCCTCTCCCCCTGGATTGCCCTCTGGACTTTCTGTTGTGCTATCAAGGGGGTCGCTTGAGGGCTCACCCGAAGGACTGTTTGAAGGACCATTGAGAGGAGGTATACCGGGCAAGCCGGTAATCAATTCCAGCTGCCCGTCCTTGAGCCCCAGTCCAGGGCCGTAGCCGTTAGCATCTTGTGTCATCTCATTTGGAGAATTTGACTCAAAGGAGCCCTCTATTGCAGGGTCTCCTGCTGGTGCAGCATCTCCCACAGCGCCCTCTCTTGGTGTCTCTCCCAAGGTGCCTTCTTCCAAGTCCTGTGTGCCAAGGAGCTCTTCTTCGTTAATGCCCTCAGGTACAGGGCTTTCCGACGGAGCGCCCTCTTCAAGTTCAAGACCCATGACAAGCAAGGTCTCCTCCTCGTTGGACTCGAGTGAGTTAGCGTAACCCGAAGCGAGCGGCACCAGGGATGCTATAAGAAGGCAGGCTATGAGAAAGCTAATGAGCTTTCCGAGACCGGAGCGATATGTTTGTTTTTTACTCACGACTATTCCTCCCAACTTATGGGTTTGCCCTAGCTACGCTGCACTACTTTCGTTATCAAACAGAGCTGGTGTCTATTACCCCTCCGAGGTTTACCCCTTTACGGCTCTCGGATTTATGCTCCGTTCTGATGCAAAGTATCAACTGTCAAGGGGCTTTAGGGTCAATGAATGTTCAGGAAAAAACACAATTATATTGTTAAAAATGGGTTGAAAAATGAAATTGCTATGTGGGTAGCAAATTAAATGGAATGAGTGTGAGTTTGTCTTGACAGCGCATCTACCAGCACTTCTTTGCAGACAAGCGTCACGATGCATATACGGGCAAGGAAATTACCAAAAAGAATCCAAGCCGTTTGCCCTCTTTGCCGATGAAAGCGGTGACCAAAAAAAGCCTACACAATTTTGACACCAAATTGTTACAAAAAAAGCTGAGGAACGAGGGCTTGGGCAATTACAACAGTATCGTTACAAGTTACTGATCAGACCCAATTCGTCATTGCGGGCTTGACCCGCAATCTGAGACGCATTTTGGTTAGATTGCGGCTCGGAGGCCGCAATGACGGACTACAGTCTTAGTACAGTATCGTTACAAGGGTGTTTTTCGAAAACCTATTCTTGACGTTAGGCTAGCCCTAATCTACTATATAAACAGGCATTTTAGACCTACCGCTTATGCGTTTTGATATTACATACTGAGCAAGTGATGCAAAAGAAGGATTGGCTGGCTCAGCAACTGTTTTTGGTCATCATGCCGGATGCTTATATCCGGCTTTTACATTGGATACTAGGCATCTCAAATGAAACTTAATTGACGAAGAGGTGTAGATAATGGAAACAATAGCAATAGTAGGAATACTGGCTGCACTGCTCGTAGGCGTTGTCATCGGGTTCTTTTTGGGGCGGTTTGTACTTAAAAGTGCAGCTAAAAATGCTGCTGAAGATGCTGCTCAAATCAAGAGTGATGCCGAAAAGCAGGCTGATATCATCAAGCGTGAGGCTAAGGCCGAAGCTAAGGATGCGGCGTATCAGCTCAAGCAGGAGGCCGAGCGCGAGGCGTCAGAGCGTCGCAAAGAAATCAAAGTATTGGAAAACAGACTCATGCAGCGCGAGGAAAACCTGGACAAGCGTGCTCAGAGCTTAGACACACGCGAACACCAGATTTCTTCGCTGGCTGGGCAAGTCGAGAAAAAGGATCGTGATTTAAGCGCAGCCTTAGATCAGGCGCACGATGAGTTGATGCGCGTTGCCAACATGAACGAAAACCAGGCGCGCGAGTTGCTTTTAGAGAGCGTGAAAAATGATGTGACTCGCGAGGCTGCCGCTATTATTAGAGAAAGCGAGCAGCAGACGCGCAATGAGGCCGATAAAAAGTCGCGCGAGATTCTCTCCTTGGCCATTCAACGTGTGGCGGCCGACCATACAGCAGAGCATACTGTTTCTTCGGTGGCTATTCCCTCTGACGATGTCAAGGGTCGTATTATTGGAAAAGAAGGTCGCAACATTCGCACGTTTGAGCAGATAACCGGTATCAATCTCATCATTGATGACACTCCCGAAACGGTCACTGTTTCGAGCTTTGATCCGGTAAGACGCGAGATTGGACGCATTACGCTCGAAAACCTTATTGCGGACGGGCGTATACATCCGGCTCGCATTGAGGAGATGTTCAACAAGGCTACCAAGCTGGTGGAGCGAGAGGTACAAGAGGCTGGCGAAGCTGCAGCTTTTGATACTGGCATCATGAATCTCAACCCAGAGCTCATTAAGACCTTGGGGCGCCTGCGTTACCGTACTTCCTTTGGACAAAATGTGCTCAAGCACTCCTTGGAGGTTGCCTATTTGGCTGGCGTCATGGCTTCTGAGCTGGGTCTTGACCCCATGCCAGCAAGGCGTGCTGGTTTGCTACACGACCTGGGCAAGGCCATTGATCACGAAAACGAAGGATCGCACGCCATCATTGGTGGCGACCTCGCTCGTCGTTTTGGCGAGAAGCCCGAGATAGTACATGGTATAGAGGCGCACCACGCCGATGTTGAGCCTTCCACCGTATTGGCTGTGCTGATACAGGCTGCCGATGCCATCTCTGCTGCGCGCCCGGGCGCTCGTCGCGAAAGCGTCGAGAGCTATATCAAGCGTTTGGAACAGCTCGAAGGTATTGCCAATGCCCACGATGGAGTTGAGAAGACCTACGCCATGCAGGCAGGCAGAGAGATACGTGTGATGGTTGAGCCCTCCAAGATCAACGATGATCAGGCCAAGGTTTTGGCGCATGACATAGCCAAGCAGATCGAAAATGAAATGCAGTATCCTGGCCAGGTTAAGGTTTTGGTAATACGCGAGAGTCGCGCAGAGGATGTGGCAAAGTAATTAGTCACAGAAACCCATTGCGGTGCAAGATGAGCCATGCAGAGGCTATGCTTAGTAAGCTAAGGGTTTATCTGAGCGAGTAGATTGCCTTGAAAAACTGAATCGAGGCCGAAGGAGTTTATACACAATAAATGACTGAGGCTCGATTCTGATTTGAAAGGCAAGATGCCGTTCAGATAAAGACTTCAACATGTTAACGAGTAAGACAATGCCGGATGAACAACTCATAGAATTCGTAGAACAGCTCTCGGGAGAAGTCCACTTGCGTGTGGAAGAAAGCCTCGGCAGCGGTTTTGTGCGGCTGAGAAGCGCTGAAGCCGAGCGTCGTCAAGCCAAGCATGACATACGCTCGGTCGAAGACATCGTCATTGAGATGCTACGCAATGCCCGCGATGCCGAGGCAAGACACATCTTTGTGGCCACCAGTAAAGAAGAGGAGCTGCGCACGCTCACCGTTATAGATGACGGCAAGGGTATACCCGCAGATCTTCAAAAGAAAATCTTTGAGCCGCGAGTTACCTCAAAGCTCGACAGCATGGTTATGGACACCTGGGGAGTGCACGGTAGAGGCATGGCTCTTTACTCCATTGCGTCTAACTCTTTGGCTGCTCGCGTTGCTGCTTCTGCCCCTGAGTTGGGGTCTGCGATTACCATAGAAACCAGCTCCGAGCAGCTTACGGAACGCAGCGATCAGTCTACCTTGCCGCATGTACAGCGAAATGAGCAGGGAGCACTTGAGGTTGTTAAAGGCCCACACAACATTGCTCGCACTACGGTAGAGTTTGTCTTGGCAGGCAATCAGGTAGTCAATGTATACCTCGGCTCCCCAGCACAAATAGCATCCACTTTGCTTGACTACGGACAAAAAAGCCTCAAGCGAGAAGAGCTGCTCTTTTGCAAAGACTCAAAGATGCTGCCCCTGGTACACAGACTGGCGGCAACGGGAGACTCGGCTCAATTGCAAGAGGAGTGTGCAGAGCTTGGCCTCAAGTTGTCGGAGCGTACTGCTCATCGCATTATCGCAGGGCAAATCAAGCCACTGGCACCCCTGCTCAAAAGTGTCGCAAGCCGCACAAAGCACGAGCAGGCGCATAAAAGCTCGCATTTGCAAAAGGACAGCCGCGGCCTCCAAATATCTCAGCCAGATAACGATCGTTTTGTGCGAGCTTTAGAGAGTGCCTTTGAGGTTTTGGGCGAGCGCTACTACCTCAGCCTCGTTGATCTACCCAAGGTTCGTGTAAAAGGCAATACAATCTCAGTTCGATTTGAAATCGAGAAGGAATGAAGTGTGATAAACTACCGTGTTATTGGTTGCTATCAAGCAATATCGCCGGAATGCGTCCGGCTGTGAGGGTCTGAAAGGAAAAATAATGGACGAAACTGGCGTTTTGGCACTAGTTGATGAGCTCTCTGATCTCATCGAGGACGGCAAAGCTTCTTTGGGCAACAGGGATAGGCGCACTATTGATGCTGGCCCTGCACTGGACATCCTCGACGAGATTCGACAGGCATTCCCTCAGGAATTTGCTCAAGCCCGCCAAATTGTGCGCGAACAGGCAAACATCTTAGAAGACGCTGAGGTGGAAGCTAATCGGATTTTGGAGGACGCACGAAACCAGGCGCTCACTATTGCCAGCCAACAAGAAGTTGTACGCATTGCTCAACAGCAGGCAGAAAATGTCCTTGCGGATGCCCGCGACCAAGAGCGCGAAATGCGAGCAGGAGCCGAAGACTATGCCGACACCGTGTTTTCGCATATTGAAAATACCGTTGCGCAAATAAATGAGAATGTGCGTCGCTGTAGAGAGAGGCTTAACACCAAGGCCACACCTATGCGCTAGCCGCCATGCAACTTGATCCGCTCAACATTCAAGTCATACCGCGTCTTGTCAATACCGGCAGTGCGGATCAGACCCAAGGTGTTTTGCCTTTAGCCAACATAGCCGTGGGTCATCGTCAGTTTGGGGTGCTTGGGGGCATTTCATTTGACGCCAATCTCTTGAACACCAGTGAGGCCATCTTACTCAACGGTACGGCTACTGCTTGTCTCACCACATGCTGCGATCGTTGTCTTGAGAATACCCAGCTGAGCATTACCGGTGAGCTTCAAGGCTACTATCTTTTTGAGCCTTTGGCTACTCAAGATGAAGAGTTGGAAGTGTATGAGATGGTTGACGCAAAAGGTTATATTGACATTGCTCCTTCCATTCTTGCCGCCATCGTTCATGAATTGCCTCCCGTAACGCTTTGTGCACAAGACTGCAAAGGGATTACCATCCTGAGCACAGATGACGCAAGCCATGACAACAGTGTGCAAGAAAAAGGCGAGGCAGGAAAAGTCAACCCACTGTCTCCCTTTGCTGCTCTCAAGGACTTCAAGATTGACGAATAATAAGTAATCTTTCATCCACCCAGGAATTCTGATACAATAGGCGGGTTCGTCTCAAGGAGGTAAGGCCAGAGGGGCTTATCTCGACATCACACATGCTTGGTGACTAAAGGCGCTCGTGACTGTTTTTGCCAATAGGGCTTTAAACGGTTGCGCCGGAGGGTTGATCTGGGCAGAGGGAGAGCACAAGCTCTCAGTAACGAAAAGGAGCACCTATGGCAACAAAGGTAAATGTTGCGTCGCTTATCGACGCCGGGGTTCATTTTGGGCATCAAACCCGCCGCTGGAACCCCAAGATGAAGCCCTACATCTTCACTTCTCGCAAGGGCATCTACATCATTGATCTCAAGCAAACCCTTCTCGAAATGGACAAGGCCTATAGCTTTGTCAAGAATCTAGCCGAGAAGAAGGGCATCATCCTCTTTGTGGGCACCAAGAAGCAGGCTCAAGAGCCCATCAAATCTGCCGCTGAGCGTTGCGGCATGCCCTACGTTAACCATCGCTGGTTGGGCGGTATGCTCACCAATTTTGTAACGATTCGCTCCAGAGTCACCTACATGGAAGAGCTGGAAGCCATGGAAGAAGATGGTCGTATGGCTGCGCTTCCCAAAAAAGAGCAGGTCTTGCTGCGCAAGAAGCTTGATAAACTGCAAGCTAGTCTCAATGGTGTGCGCCACATGGTGGCTGCCCCCCAGGCGGTGTTCATTGTTGATACCAAGCGCGAAGAGATTGCCGTAGCCGAGGCAACCAAGCTCAAAGTGCCCGTCATTGGCATACTTGATACCAATGCCGACCCAGATGAAGTAAGCTTTGGCATTCCGGGCAACGATGACGCTATTCGCTCTGTTGGTTTGATAGCCAATTGCATGGCCGATGCAGTGATTGCCGGAGGCAATGCCGAGAGTATTACCGTAGAGGAGTTGATGAGCGCCCCCGTCAGCAGTGCGCCCGCAAAAGACGCAGTAGCTGATGATGCGCTTACTGATACCAAGACTGCCACCCAAGAGCAGTCAACAGAAGATACAGAAGCAATAGACGAGCCTGTTGAAGCTGCTGAAGTAGTTGATGAGACTTTAGAGGTTCCAGAGGCCGATGAGGCGCTAGAGGCTGCCCCTGATGCAGAAAGCTCCTTGGAAGAGGAACAAGCGGCAGCTGACACTGACGATGCTTCGTCAGAAATTGCCAAAGAGGAGGCAGAAGCTTCCGTCAAAGACGAGGATGAGTAAACACCCTCTTATATCAGATTAAGTATTTGAAAGACTTTACACAGAAAGGAATCCACCATGGCAGAGATAAGTGCCAAGCTGGTCAAGGAACTGCGCGAGATGACCGGCGCGGGTATGATGGAATGCAAGAAGGCTCTCATCGAGGCTGAGGGCATCTTAGAAAAGGCAGTAGATGTTTTGCGCACGCGCGGCCTTGCCGCAGCTGCAAAGAAGGCAGGGCGTGCTACCAATGAGGGTCTCATAGTGGCAAAGGTCTCCGATGACGCACAGAGCGCTGCTCTTGTGGAGATCAACTGCGAAACCGACTTTGTTTCGCGAAACGATGTTTTTGGTGCGCTGGCCAATAAGATTGCCGATGCTGTGCTCGTAGGAAAACCTGCGGATATTGAGGCGTTGAGCGCTCTTGCCATTGACGGCGAGACGGTAGCCGACATCCTCACGGATGGCATTCACACCATTGGCGAAAACATCCAAGTGAGCCGCTTTGAGTGCCTTGAGGCCACCAGCGGCGCCTTTTCGTCGTATATTCATGGCGGTGGTCGCCTTGGCATACTGGTGCAGTTTGCCCTGAGTAAGCCGGAGACTGCCGAAGCGGACGCATTTAAAGCAGTGGCCAAGGACATTGCCATGCAGGTGGCTGCTGCCAATCCTTTGGCGGTGAGCCAAGAAAACATTGATGCTCAGATTGTCGAAAAGGAGATGAGTATCTATAAGGCACAGGCTGCAGAGTCTGGCAAGCCAGAAAACATCCAAGAGCAGATTGCAAGCGGACGCATGAAGAAGTTCTTTGCCGAGAACACGCTCGTAGAGCAAGCCTTCATCAAAGATCCAGACCAGACGGTCAGCCAGGTGCTTGCCGCTGCCTCCAAGGAGCTTGGCGATACTATCACCGTAGTAGAGTTTAAGCGCTTTGAGCTCGGTGGCCTCTAAGCCAACAGCCAGCTCCAGCGCAATACCCTTAACTATCAAATGACTCTTATGGCTCGCAAGTCATAAGAGTCATTTGCAATGTGCCAAGTAGTACGCGAGTAACGCTGAGCCAGGTGTTGCATGGTGTCAGGGAGATATCCCTCAGCACCATCACTTTATAGGAATAGGCGCAGCGCAGTGATGATGTCCTCCAGAGTTGCCTCGTCAAGCCTGCCAACCACCTTCGAGTTTCGAGCGTATAAATCTATGGTGCGAACCTGCTCGGCGCATACGAAGCCCGTAACCTCACGCCCATCGGGGATTCTAAAGTGCAAGGGAAACCCATTGTTTGTTTTGGTAATAGGGCAAACGAGAGCCAGGCTTGTTCTATTATTGAAGTCGTCGTTGCTCACGATTACAGACGGACGGTTTCCTGCAGGCTCATGACCCTTGGTGGGGTTGTAGTCAAAGTATACGATGTCTCCTTGAGAATAGATCATCACCAAGCTTCCCTTCCAACCGGCTCGCCAGCATCCCATTCAACAGGCTGATAGTCACCAGAATAATTCGTAAACAGTTCTGATAGAGACTGTGGCTTTCTTTGGGTCTTTGACATATGAATCCCATTGTCGTAAACCTTGATTTCAAGCACATCGCCTGCTGATAGATTAAGCTCGTCGCAAATAAGCTTAGGGATTCTCACACCTTGCCCGTTGCCCCATTTAGTTAAGGTAGTTGCAGCCATATACGCTCCTCTGCTCGTAGTAGATATACAAAGTATAAACATCGACTCAGGCTGTGTCAACCAAATAACGGCTAGGGCTGACCCAAGCAAGTGACCTGTGACGGCGTTGGCATTGTACAACTACAGCCCATGTTGCGCTTATCAACACTCTGAGGTATCACTGAGCGTTTGATTTGTTATAGTTAGCAGGATAATTTTTGGCCTAGTTATGAGGAGTGCCGTGTCTGAGTATGTTTACAAGCGTGTTTTGCTCAAACTATCGGGTGAGCATTTGGCAGGAGATCAAGGATTTGGCATAGACCCCAAGGTTATTTCTGGACTCGCCAAAGAAATCAGTGCAATTACCAAGAACAAAGAAGTCGAGCTGGCCATTACGGTGGGTGGCGGAAATATCTTTAGAGGTATGGCTGCCTCAACAGAGGGAATGGATCGTTCTCAGGCAGACTACATAGGTATGCTGGCAACGGTCATGAACGCGTTGGCCTTGCAAGAAGCGCTTGAGCGCGTGGGTGTGTACACTCGGGTGCAAAGCGCCATCTCGATGCACGAGGTGGCGGAGACCTATATTCGCCGCAGAGCCATTCGCCACTTGGAAAAGCACCGCGTGGTCATCTTTGCAGCGGGTACGGGTAATCCCTACTTTACGACCGACACCACGGCTGCTCTCAGGGCCTGCGAGATCGAAGCAGACGTTTTTATGAAGGCAACCAAGGTTGATGGCGTTTATGACTCGGATCCCGCAAAGAATCCAGACGCAAAGCGCTTTGAGTCCATCAGCTACCTTGACGTGCTCACGCGCGAGCTGGCGGTTATGGACACTACAGCAATCTCGCTTTGCATGGATAATAAGATTCCCCTCATCGTTTTTTCGCTTGAGCCAACGGGTACGATGGAACGTGCCCTCAGGGGGGAGCAGGTGGGGACGGTAGTGCATGCTTAGGAAACAAGAGCTAATATATGAGAGGGCTTTTTTAAGTGAGTAGACTGGCTCGAAAACAGGGTTTGAGCCGACAGGAGTGTATATCTGATACATGACCGAGGCGCAACCTGTTTCAAAGACAAGCCGCCGCTTAAAGAAAGCCAGAAAAAGGAAAGGTGTTACTATGTCAGCCGTTGAAGAAATCATCTCTTCGCATCAAACCTTGATGGAGAAGACCCTCAATAATATGGCGCAGGAGTTTGCTTCTGTGCGCACCGGTCGTGCATCGGCAGCCATGCTCGAACGCATTAATGTTGATTACTATGGCACGTCTACTCCCGTGACTCAGCTGGCTGGCGTAAAGTCACCCGAAGCCCATCTGCTGGTTATCGAGCCTTGGGACAAAAGCATTTTAAAGGATATCGAAAAAGCCATTATGGCATCAGACCTGGGCATTACCCCATCAAGTGACGGCCAGATGATTCGCTTGCCATTTCCGCCTCCCACTGAGGAGCGACGCAAGGAGCTGGTCAAACAGTGCAAGACCATTGCTGAGGATGCCAAGGTTGCCATACGCAATATTCGCCGCGATGCAAATAGCAAGCTGGAGAGACTCGTCAAGGATGAATCGCTGCCAAAAGATGACAAACATCGCGCCGAAGAAAAGATACAAAAGCTCACCGATGTGCATGTTGAGAAAGTAGACGTAGCGCTGGGGAATAAAGAAGCCGAAGTCATGGAGGTCTGAGTTACATGCTTGGCCTAATGGTACACTGACGTGTCGCGCCCGCGAAAGTCACTAGAGCACATTTTTGTGAATCCTCCAGATGATGTGGATTACACACTACTGGATGCAGAGCGCATACCAGCGCATATAGCTGTCATCATGGACGGCAATGGGCGTTGGGCAGTCTTGCATGGCAAGCCACGAGCCTTGGGTCATAAGGCAGGCATAAAAGGGGTGCGCGAGCTTATCCGCACTTCTTCTGACATAGGCGTGGATTACCTTACCATCTACTCCTTTTCTACCGAAAACTGGAGCAGGCCGCGCGCAGAGGTAGCAGGCTTGATGGAGCTCTTTGCTGCAACCATGGCGGCCGAGCTGGATGGCATGCATGAAGAAGGGGTGCGTATCAAGGTAATTGGCAGCATGTCTGAGTTGCCGCGGCGCACGCGCGAGACCTTTGAGCGAGGTATAGAGCAAACCAGACACAACACCGGTATGACGCTCGTCATTGCCGTCAACTATGGTTCGAGACTCGAGATTATCCAGGCTGCGCAAGCTCTGGCCCTCAAGGCTTTGCAGGGGGCATTATCCGCAGAGGATATCAAAGAGCTCGATGAATGCGGCTTTGCTGAGTATTTGCAAACCAGTGATATTCCCGACCCTGATCTTTTGATACGCACCAGCGGCGAGTATCGCCTCTCAAACTTTTTGTTATATCAAACGGCCTACAGTGAGCTTTACATCACCTCGGTGCTCTGGCCCGACTTTGACCGCTTTGAGCTTTGCCGAGCGCTTCTTGAGTTTCAGAGTCGCAGCAGGCGTTTTGGAAATGTAGGCGGCGATGATGAGCAATAAGGATGCACAGAGAGCATCGTGTGTGAGGTGCTACGATGGCTAAACGCGTGGTTACCGGTGCCCTGATTGCAGTAATCACGGCGGTACTGATCTTAGGAAGCTCGCTTTCTACCGCCCTCTTCTTAGCGGCGCTCTCGGGCATTTGTGCCTGGGAGTTTTATGCCATGCTGCGCTCCGACGCCAAGCTTCCTAATGAACTCATTGGAACAGCGGCATCTGCCCTTTATCCCATCAGCTTTTATTTTTGGGGCTTTGCTGGTCTACTCTCGCTTACGACGCTTTTTGCTCTGGTGCTGCTCATTTGGTATGTCTTTTACACCAAGGCTCGCATTACCGACGTAGCCATTACTCTCTTTGGCGCTCTTTATACGGGTCTCATGCTCACCAGTCTTATTCTAATTCGTCAGATACCTCCCGTGCTGGAGGACTTTTTCTTGCCAGGCATCTGGGGAGGCGTTTTAGTTGCCATAATCGTCTTTAGCACCTTTGCCAATGATGCGGCTGCATTTTTTGTGGGAAGCAAGATCGGCAAGCATAAAATGGCCCCACGCATCTCTCCAGCCAAAAGCTGGGAGGGGTTCTTTGCAGGCATGATTGCCTCGGTGGCCCTCTGGTGCTTGATACCCCTCATACCGGGCATGGATATTGGTTGGGGCTGGATTATCGTTGGCGGCATCTTATGCGGCTGGATAGGTATTTTGGGCGACTTGGTTGAGTCGCGCATCAAGCGCTCAACAGGACACAAAGACTCCAGCAAGCTCCTGCCCGGACACGGCGGGTTTTTAGACAGATGCGACTCGCTTCTTTTGGTGGGAGCGGCAGCCTCTATCATTTTACGTTTTGCTGGCGCAATTGGCTAAGACCTAACATTTTTTTGTCTACCAGGCACGATGTCATTAAAAGGCCCTCAGAGAGAAGCATGAAGAAGCAAAAAGAGCATCAAGAAAAAAAGAGAGTTGTCATACTTGGTTCCACCGGCTCCATTGGCAGGCAGGCGGTAGAGATCTGTGCACATTATCAAGACCGTTTAGAGGTCGTTGGTCTTTCTGCTCACTCTAACGCAGAGCTGCTGGCCTCTCAGGCTGCCTTTCTTAATGTTAAAAACACCGCTTTAACCACCAAAGATGGTCCTCAAGCTCTCGTTGAGCTTGCTCTTTCTCACGAGCCAGACATTGTCTTAAACGCCTTGGTAGGCGCTGCCGGCGTGCAGGTAAGCTATGAAGTCATTAAGACTCAGACAACTCTTGCTCTGGCAAACAAGGAGTCGCTTGTTGTGGCGGGAGAGCTTATCATGCCTTATGTAGAGTCCAACCAGCTGCTTCCTGTTGACTCCGAACATGCCGCACTGTTTCAGTGTCTTGTTGGAGAGGACGTTAAGGAGGTTGCCAATCTGTGGATAACTGCCAGCGGTGGCCCCTTTAGGGCTCGCAAGCGCCAAGACCTTACCAAGGTAACGCAAGCGCAGGCGCTTGCTCATCCTAACTGGAGCATGGGAGCCAAAATCTCCATTGACTCTGCCACCCTCATGAACAAGGGTCTGGAGATAATCGAAGCACATCATATATTTGCTATACCATATAGCAATATTAAGGTGGTACAGCACCCTCAGAGTTGTATTCACTCCCTCGTTGAGTTTGTTGACGGCAGCTTTATGGCGCACCTGGGGGTTACGGATATGCGTATTCCTATTCAGTACGCGCTCAGCTACCCCAAAAGATGGCCGGCTGCCTTTAGTCCTGCCTCACTTGACCTCTGTGAACTGGGCAGCTTGGACTTTCATGCCCCCGACTCAGAAACCTTTGGCTGCCTACGCCTGGCAAGAGAGGCAGGTGAGGCAGGCGGCACCCTGCCCTGCGTGCTCAACGCTGCCAATGAAGTGGCCGTGGACGCCTTCCTAGACGGGCGCATAGGCTTTTTGGACATAGAGCGTATCGTAGAGAGCTGCCTCACAAGCCACAGTCGTCAAGATGCCAGCTCGCTCGAACTGATTTTGGAAGCTGATGCTGAGACCCGCCTAAAGGCCGATGAGCTCTGTGCCAAACTCAAAAAGGGTGGTTAGCCACCTGCTATAGCAGGAGTTCTCCTTCTATAAAGGCCTGAGTGCGCGGGTCTTGAGGCTGCGTGAGCAGCTGCTCGGAACTGCCGTGCTCGATGATATTGCCCTCATGCATGAAGAGTACATAGTTGCACAGGCGACGTATTTGAGGGAGATTGTGACTGATAATGACCGAGGTCATCTTATGCTTTGTGCGCTCATAGTCCAAGGTTTTTTCGATAAAGGCAACTGAGGTGTTGTCGATATTTGAAGTGGGCTCGTCAAGTAACAGCAGTTGAGGCTTAAGCGCAATTGCGCGCGCGAGCGCCACCTTTTGGGTTTCTCCTCCCGAAAGCAGCCATGCCTTGCTCTTTGCCAGAGGGGTGAGATCAAAGGCATCCAAGAGATTGTTGACCCGACGCCCCACCACCTCTCGCTCCATGCCTCGTATGCGCAAAGGATAGGCGATATTCTTTTCGACCGTAGTCCGGATCATATAAGGTGTTTGAAAGAGCATGGTAACTGCCTGCGTAGGAAGACTGGAAGAAAAACTGCCATCCCCAAGCTCATAGAGCACCTCGCCACTTTGAGGAAGGTCGAGCCCGGCAATTATATTCATCAAGGTAGTTTTGCCGGCACCGTTAGGACCGATGATGCCGGTAATAACACCACTGGGAATCTCGCAGCTCTGTACGTCTAACACCACCCTGCTCCCGTAAGACTTCCTCAGGTTTCGTAATTGCAGTTTCATGAGCTCTCACTTTGCTGTTGAAACTGGTAGAGGATGGTGTTAACGATGAGGGCAATCAGTAATAAGATGATGCCTACTGCAATGGCTTGAGAGTAGTCTCCCATAGAGCGCAGCTCTGCAATATAGGTGGTCATCACTCGGGTTTTATCGGTGATGTTGCCGCCCACTATCAAAACCGCTCCCACTTCAGAAATGGCACGCCCAAAAGCCGAGACAAGAGCAATCACCAGGCCGCCCCTCACCTCTTGCAGCATCAACAGCAAGTTGGTAAAGCCATTGCCTCCCAGTGTCTTGCCGAGCCTTTCCACATCCTTGGCCTTGTCTTTTACGATGTTGTAGGTAAGACCAATGACAATGGGAGTTACCAGCATCGTTTGAGCGATGATCATAGCTGTGGGTGTGTAGTTAAGCTGAAAGGTGCCTAAGGGGCCTTGGCGCATGAGGATGAGGAAGACAAAGAGCCCCAAGATTACGGGGGGCAAGCTCATGAGTGTATAAATGATGCGCAGCAAAATGCGCTTTCCAGCAAAGTCATGCGTGCCTATAAGTATGCCAAGGGGAATCCCTATAAGCACCGCAAAAAGCACCGAGGTGCCAGAAACTCTGAGCGACAACCCCACGACCTCAAAAATCGCGGGGTCGCCGCTAAAAATCAGGCCAATAGCCTGGACTATGCCTTCAAAAATGTAGTCCACAAAGCACTAGGCAGCAGTAGCGAGGGCTTGATCGGCATTGGGAGTAAAGAGCGCCTCTCCAAACAGTGTGATGCCATACTCAGCAATTAAAGCCTGACCCTCTGGGGAGGTAATCCACTGCTGAAAGACAACGGCACCGTCGTGGTTTATAGAAGAATTCTTGTTTGGATTAACGCAAATAACACCATACTGGTTAAAGAGGATGCCAGTGGGATCCTTCTCGCACACTATCTTCAGCTCGGTGCTTGCTGCGTTTGACAACCAGGTGGCGCGATCTGCCAGGGTATAGCCAAGCATCTCGTTGGCCATGGCTATAACCGCTCCCATGCCGTCTCCGGCTTTGACGTACCAGCTGCCATCAGGCTCGATGCCTGCTTTTTCCCAGATGGAGTTTTCCTTGCTATGGGTGCCGGAGTTATCATTTCGAGAGATAAAGACTGCTTCTTGTTGCGCAATTGCAGTAAATGAGGCTACGGCATCGTTGCCAGTGCTTGAGGCAATGCCAGCAGGGTCTGCAACAGGGCCAATGATGATAAAGTCGTTATACATGACATCAAGACGACCGGTGTCATCGGCATGACCCTCTTCAACGAAGCTCTTCTCGGCTCCCGGGGAGTGCACCAACAAGACATCGGCCTCTCCGGACTCGCCAAGGGCGATGGCCTCTCCAGAGCCCACAGAGATGACCTCAACAGAGATGCCGGTCTGTGCCTCAAAAACGGGAATAATGGCCTCAAGCAAACCGCTGTCTTTGGTAGAAGTGGTTGTAGCAAGCCTCAGGCTGCCTGCATCCTGGGTGCCATCTCCTTGTTCAGCAGTAGTGCCACCGCAGGCGAGCAGGGCAAAAAGCATCACGAGGGATACTGAGGTCACAAGAGCCAGCTTAACAAAACGTGGGGGGCTACCAATAACATCTTTCTTCATTTCTTCCTCCTTCTGATAATTGCAATGAGTACTGTTGCATATTACACTATCTGTCTGCCTTTGCTACAGTAAGCTTCTCAGAAAACCAAGCGATTTAAGCTTCAGATCCAGATGGTCTTGTGCCCACTGGGTACAAAACTCTGCAAGTCTGCATAGTATAGGCAGGTATTCTTTGCTGCTGTGGACAAGCAAGTCTGCAAAGCGTGCACTTAGCAGGATATCTATCCACTTTGTCAAGAATTCCTCTGAGTACGCAAGCTCAAGGGTGTCAGGTCGTACTCCCAGAGCGGCAAAGATTTTAAGGGTACAAGCCAGCGAGATCATTGCTGGAGCGGTGCCCTCTGCCTTACCTATGCACTCCAGGGCAGCCAGAGCCATAGCATAGAGCAGCGGCTCGGCATTGTGATGCGTGGTAGCCTTTTCGATCAGCTCCACCACCACGGCGCAAGCGGCGCTTTGTTCCAGGCTCGCTCTACAAGCGGAGTGTGATACAACTATGCGAGCATCGGTTACTATGTCAAGCGAGCGTCCCGTAGAGAGTTGCACCTCAACCACTGTATAGAGCTCCAGGCGTGCAGCCATAAAGGAGCCTGGTTTGCGCGCCCCCTTGGCTACTGCGCGCCTCTGTAGACCCTCTTCGTCTAAAAAGGTAATGATGAGGTCGGTCTCGCCGAGTTTGGTTTTTTTAAGCACCAGGGCTGTTGCTTTGTAGCTAGGCACAGACATCCTTACATGAATGACAACAAGTACAGTGCATAGTATATCGACAAAGCAGAGATGAAACAGGCCAGCAAGTCCCAGCAAGTCCCAATCCGTTAGCAACCCCAACCCGCCAGCAACCCCAATCCGCCAGCAACCCCAATCCGCCAGTAGCAAACGAATCAACGTATAATGCCACGCAAAAGCGGCACTGTGCTGGAAGAAACCAGCCCAGTGCCGCCTTCTTGTAGTTAAGAGACTTGCTTACTGCTCAGTGCTGCCTGATTCGTCAGAAGCTTCGTCAGAAGCTGCTGCCTCCAGAGCATCAAGTTTTGCATTCTTGCGCTTGACATAGACATAGAGAACGCAAGAAGAGAGGGCGGCTAATGCGGCCGAAGCCATGAGTATAAAGAATATTTCATGAAACGCTCCTGCTGCAACGACACCCGAGGCATCGGCTTGAGCGTCCATGATGGCACCAAACCAGATGCTCGAGAAGGTGTCGGGCAAAAAGCCAATGACCGAGAGTATTCCTGTTGCGGCGCCAAAATAGTGAAGGGGCACCCTGCCCTCTGTCAACTGTGCCGAAATGATGCCAAAGGAGCCATTTGCCACAAAGCCAAGGAAGACTATGAGCGTGGCGGCTACAACAACAGTGGCTGCCGTCGTTGGCAAAAAGGTGAGCGCAAGCAGGCAGATGATAAAGACGATGCTGCCAGAAGCTATAACCAGTGACGGTTTGAACTTGTTGGCTATCAAGCCAAAGATTGGGCCCGAAAGCAAGGTGATGCCGTAGTTTCTTATATTGGCAATAATGGTGGTTACCACCAGCGAGGCACCCAGCACTCCCGTGAGGTAGGGCGTTGTATAGGTAACGCCGGTATAGAAGAAGTAAACAAAGAAGAGTGAGATGGCTGCCAGCCACACCACGGGATTACGAAAAGCGATGGTGAACTCTGAGAGGTCGAAGCGTGAGGAGGTCTTGATCTCGCCCTTAAACTTGGGAATAAAGAGCCAGGACAAAACACCCAAGGTAAAGAGCACTACGCCCAAAAAGCCCAGATAAATGGTTACTCCAAGGTTAAGGTTTTCTCCAACAGCAGCTACGATGCCGGTTGAGATAAAGCCAATGGCAAGGCCGGCAACACCATAGATACCATACGAAAGTCCTATGCGCTTTGGATACTCGTCTTCTTTTGAAACGAGACGCACCAGCTTGTAGCGCACGCCCCACCAGATAAGAATGGTGGTAATGCCCATAAGAATAAAGATAGCAAAGAGCACCTCAATGCTCGGTAGAGCAGCGTATACAAAGGTAAGAATAGCCGTGGTGATAAAACCAGCTGTCGACAGAGTGCGCATACGTATCTTGTCTGCCAAAATTCCAGAGGGTAGATAACAAATCAGCGCTGCCAAGGCATAGGCACCAAACACCGCACCCAGCTCGGTGTTGGTAACATTGAGAGCCAGGAGCAAGGGATCGTAGAATACAGCTTTGAGATAGGCGGGTGCGTAGATAATCGAAGAACCAATGCTCGCAAGAATCAGAAGAAACCACCTACGCCCAGTTCCTAAATCATCATAGCTTTTTTCTACCTGAGATGTTGAATTCATTATTTCTCCTCACTTGTTGAAATCACGACCGATGCGGCGCACCAATCTGTAGCTATTTGACTTTTCCTATAGTGAAGATGCAAAGAAACCCTTACATCGCTAATAAAGCGTGAATACCCAAATCATTACTAATTAGTGATTCACTAAATACGGATTGGAGACTTGAAAAGAGCAATACGAAGGGATAAAAAGAAGCAATCACACGTCAAAATGGGAATGTCAAAACCACGTGCCCTCGGGGCTACAGGCTGGGGCTACAGATGTCCTCGCTGTAGATTTACGTAGTTAAGCAACTCACTCTTTTTGTTGATGTTCATTTTTTCGTAGATGTGACGAATGTGAGTATTGACAGTATAGGGAGATATATAGAGCTTTTCTGCAATGGCGTTGGAGGTATACCCCTGAGCCATGAGGTGGAGGATTTCGCCTTCGCGCGCAGAGAGGGAGAACTCTTGAGCCACATCGATGCAAATGGTCACCAGCGTAGACTCGGAGGGTGGAGCAGAGGTAAGTGCAGCAATACTGTACTCCTGCCGCACGAGAGCAACCAGTAACGCCAGTAAAAGAAGTACGAACGCAAGAGACGTAGGCACGGTAAGGAGCAAGGCAAGCTCAAGGTGATGCTCGTAGAGTACAGCCAACATATTGCCAAGAACAAAACCAAGCCTTACGCTTCCTGCACTCATACCAAAGGCCAGAGCTGGCGCTATAAAGCCCTTATTAGTGAGCAGGCCAAAATATGCGGTCAACAAGAGTTCAAGAATTGATGCCACACCTACTGCGATAAGAAAGGCGGCGTAGTCATAGCGTTGATCAGCCAAAAACAGGGCAAAGGCCACAATGAGCAAGGCCACGAGTGCAGGAAACAGCCGGTAGATTGCCGACCTATTACACATGAATACTGCAGAAAGCGCGAGCACCAGCATCGCCAGCGCACCAGCTACCACGCCCCAGGTAAAGCTTTTTTCCTTAAAGGGCAAAAGCTCCCAGGGGATAATTGCGAGTAAATAGTAGCAGGCAATGCTGATGCCCAGTGTCATGATGCATACCTTGATGACGGTACGCAAAACATCATATTGTTTTTTAGCGGGCAACAAGAGAGGAAATGACGGCTTAGAAACTTTTTTCCTGGGAAGAAGCAAAGTTACTCCAATGATGAGCGGGAGGATGGATACAAAAATCGGATTAAGAGGGGAGGGCAAATACGTGACCAGAAGAAGGGAGGCAAGAAGGGTAAGTCCAAAGAAGAGGGCAACTCTGCTGATATCAAAGCTTTCGTGATGCTTGATATGGTATTCGCCGCAGTAGATCCATAGAACACCAAAGCACACACCAAGGACTAACGAGACAGAGCCAGCAGTGAACATATTGTCAAAGGCAGACGAAAACAGAGCGAGATAGAGTGTGCCTGAAGACAAGACAAGGGGGCAGACGATTCCTATTGCTCGATGACTGGTAAGGTAACGCTTGTTCCTGAGCGCCAGTGGGGCAAGCAGCATGGTCAAAGAAGAGCTGCCAAGATTGATGAGCCAGGCAAAGGTTATAGCGTCATCCAGAAGTGGAGTGTGTACAAAAATCTCTGGTGCAAACCAAAAACAGTAGTGCCATACCAGCATTAAGATGAGACCAAAGAATCTAAACATCAAAGCTCCCCAGTTACATAAACTTGTTAGTGCTGATTGCATCGTGCTTTACAGGTAAACTCTGAGCATAGTCCTCGCACCTTGCTACGTTGCTGCGCTGACTTCTTTCATTGTAGCAGCAGTATAGATGCCCACAGATAGAAAATATCACTAAAAACTAACTATTCATTTTTGGTAGTGAAATTAGCAACGATTTGATGATGCTTTTTGTTTTAATACATCCCATTGTAGACACAGCAATGTACCAAGCTTATTTGGCTGCCTATGGCGTCAGTGCTACTGCGCTGGTGGGTGCTGTAATCTCAGCAGCTGGACTGGTGGTATCAACTATATGTGCACTCGGAGCAAAACCGATATCTGTATTCGGAGCAAAACCGTGTTTGGTAGAAACCAGCTCCCTGGAGTTTTTGGACAAATAAAGTGCAAGGCGCACTAATGGAAGAAAGGAAAGCCCATGCTATTGCACGACAATGACGCCCACGCATCCGCTCTCCCCCTGCCCGAACTCATGGGAACAAGGGAGGCTTTCAAGGCTCGGGTTAAGCCTCTGGTTTCAGATCAAGTGTTTGCGGACACCTGTAAGGCGCTGGAAGACGAAGAGCTCGAAGAGCTGCATAAGTTGTTGGTGGACTGGAAGCAGAGCAAGATAAAAAATGAATCCTGGCTCAAGCAGGTTTGGGACGATAATTATCTTTGCTATAGAGGCAGCCTGCCACTGGGTCTTAACTTTTCTTATGAGCTCTACGAAAAGTATGAGTTGGCAACCCTCATTCACGGCATTGCCGCAGTAATCCAAAAGCTCAGATTAGAAACCCTGGCTCCTGAGCCAATCAAAGATGGATACTTTAGCATGGATCCCTACAGCCGCCTCTTTTATACGAGGATTCCCAGCCTGATAAGGGATATGCTGATACCGTGTGATCTTACCCAGTCAAAGATTGCCGTTGTCTACAAGGGAAGCTGGTCAATTCTGAGCCTCACCGATGCTGCTGGCAAGTTGGCCTCGCCAGAAGCCATAAAAAACGCCCTGCTGAGTATTCAGTCTGGAGAGTTGCAGTCCACAGAACTGGGAGCCATCACGGTTGCAGATCGAGACACTGCCTTCCAGCTGCGTACAGCATTGCAAGAAAAGTCCCTCAATCGTTTTTCTTTGGAAAGCTTAGAAAGGTCGCTCTTTACCGTGTGCTTGGATAATACGAGAGCATATAAGGATTTGCTGTTGGGGGATGCCAGGAATCGTTGGTTTGATAAGTCGCTTCAAATAATCAGCAATGAGAGCTTTATAGGGGCAAGCTTTGAGCACGCAAGTTGCGACGGCAGAGTGTGGTCTTATTTTCTTGCCCAAGTTGATGCCTACCTGTCCAGTGCTGACTTGGGTAGTGACACCCCAGAGCTTGCAACTGAGCTTTTGAGGTGGAGCATCAATCCTGAGCTCAGGGCACTATTGCAAAAAGAATGTGAAATCTATCAAGGATGTGCGCATGACATCAGCCTTTCTTCAAGGAGCATTTCTGTTCTTACCAAAAATGATATCAAGGGCATGGCATGTAGCCCCGATGCCTTTGCCCAGTTTACGTTTCTAGCTGCTTATCGCTCCTTTACCGGACGTGTTGTCTCTGCCTATGGAGCCATATCAACGGGCTGCTTTTTTGAAGGAAGAACCGAGAGCTACCGTTCTGCCTCGGCAGACATGGTGGCCGCTCTTGATAGTTTTGAAAGCAGGAGTCCAAACTTTCCAGAAAAGCTGATTCAAGCGTCAGCCACGCATAGTAAAAACATCAAGGATGCCCTGAGCCTGGGTGGGCCAGAGCGGCACCTCACAGGGCTCATGACCATGGCTGCGCTGCAGGACAGCGCACTGCCCGGGCTGTTTGAAGACACAGGATACCTTACGCTTAAGCACGACATAATCTCAACCAGCAGCACTACCAACGCGCTCATCAAGCACTTTGCCTTTTGCCCGGTGGTAGCTGATGGCTTGGGAATCGGCTATGGCCTGACTCATGAAGCCTTTGAGTTAGTCGTAAGCGCTACCAAGGGCTCTTGCATAGACCCCGTACTCTTCATTGATGCTGTCGAAAACATATGCTCAACCGTCAAGAACTGGAACCGGTGACATGCGGGTATAGCCAGACGGGGCTGTGACAGGAGGGCGTGAGACAGAGGGGGACGGGGTTGGACAAAAGGGGACGCTGCCTTTTGTCTCCTCCCAGGCAGCGTACCCTTTTGTCCAGCCTTTTCGTAACACTGCTGCCCCTCGCAGGCCAGGCCAGCGAGGGGCAGTGCACAAGCTAAAGCGCCTTGATTATGTCTTCAACCCTGTCTTTGCAATCGCCAAAGAGCATGGCGGAGTTCTCCTTAAAGAAGAGCGGGTTTTGAACGCCGGCGTAGCCGGTTGCCATGGAGCGCTTAAAGATGATGACTTCTCCAGCCTTCCACACTTCTACGACCGGCATGCCGGCAATGGGGGAGTGGGGGTCGTCAAGGGCATCAGGGTTAACCGTATCGTTGGCGCCAATGACGAGTACAACATCGGTGTGAGGCATGTCGTCGTTGATTTCGTCCATCTCGAGCACGATGTCATAGGGCACCTTGGCCTCGGCAAGAAGCACGTTCATATGACCAGGCAGGCGGCCGGCTACGGGGTGGATGGCAAAACGTACGTTAATGCCACGCGCTCTCAGTTTTGAGGTGAGGCCTGCCACTGCGCTTTGTGCCTGGGCTACCGCCATGCCATAGCCCGGAGTGATGATGACACTTGAGGCGTTCTTGAGCAGTTCTGCAGCCTCGGCCGCCTGTACCTCGCGGTGCTCACCATAGTCTTTAGCTTCGCCAACGATGTCTCCGTCTGAGCCAAAGCCTCCGGCTATAACCGAGATGAAGTTTCTGTTCATGGCCTTGCACATGATGTAGGAGAGGTAGGCACCGGATGAGCCCACCAGCGCACCGGTGATGATGAGCAGGTCATTATTGAGCGTAAAGCCCACGGCCGCCGCTGCCCATCCTGAGTAGGAGTTGAGCATGGAAACCACCACGGGCATGTCGCCGCCGCCAATGGCTCCCACGAGGTGGATTCCCAAGAGCAGCGACAAAATGGTAGCCGCCGAAATCATGATGAGACCGGGCGTACCTTCGGGCATGAGGATAAAGAGCACCGTGAGGACGATAAAGACAAGCAGGACACCCAGGTTAAGGGCGTTGTGCGCCGGCAGCATCATTGGAGCACTTTTGATGCGCGCAGAAAGCTTGAGGAAGGCAACGATGGAGCCGGTAAAGGTGACGCCTCCAATAAAGATACCAACGAAGAGCTCTCCGGAGTGCAGCGGATCAAAATGTCCCGAGTCTGCAGCGGATAAATAGGCTACCCAGCCCACAAAGACTGCGGCAATACCTACAAAGGAGTGGAAGAGCGCGATAAGCTCGGGCATACCCGTCATCTCTACGCGCATGGCGCGCATTACACCAATGATGGCTCCAATGCCCATGGCCACCACAATGACGATAATCGCCCAGCTGGCTGCCGCAGGTTCAACCAGATGTAAAGACACCTCTCCTGCCGCATTTTGAGTGGAGTCTGAGATTCCCAAAACCGTACCGAGGATGATGAAGACGAGGGCAATGGCCATGCCCAGCATACCAAGGATGTTTCCGCGCCTGGAGGACTCATGCTTGGAGAGTCCGGCCAGCGCCAATATGAATAAGAAGCCAGCGATGATATACGAGCCATGTACCAAAGAAAGGGGAAGCTCCAAGCCCGTTGTCTCCGCAAGGGGAAGGATGGGGATGGCTGCTGCTGCAATCAGGTTATGAGTCAACATGGCGCTCACCCCTTCCTAAACATCTTGAGCATGCGTTGAGTAACGGTAAAGCCACCAAAGACGTTAATCGAGGCAAGTAAGATGCCGAGGATGGAGAGTATGAGCATGGCCAGATTGGCACCAGCTAATACAGGAGCATCCTGATTAATGAGCACCAGACCCAGGAGGCATCCCACCAAGATAATGCCTGAGATGGCATTGGTGACACTCATGAGCGGCGTATGCAAGGCGTGCGAGACGTTGCCAATAACGTAAAAGCCAATGACCACCGAGAGCATGAGCACCATGAAGTGCCCAATAAGCCCTGAGGGCGAGATGGTAAAGAGTGCAAGCAAGGCCAAGGCACAGGTAGCCAAGACAGCGTAGGTGATGCGCCTGTCCATGGGTTTTTTATCAGGTGTGGGCGCGGGAGCCGGGGGTGTTATCTCAGGCTGTTTGGGGGCAGCAGAAACTGCTACTTCTGGTGGAGGCCACATGATGGCTCCATCTTGGGCCACCAGCATGCCGCGTTGTACCACGTCTTCCAGATTGAGTATGAGCTCGCCGTCTTTTTGGGGAGTAAGCAGCTTCATGAGGTTGACGATGTTTTGACTAAAGAGCTGCGATGCCTGCGTGGGCAGTCTGCCAGGCAAATCGGTGTAGCCGATGATTTTGACACCGTTTGCTGTGGTAACTATCTCATCGGGACGAGAGCCTTCAACATTGCCTCCTGCTCCTGCGGCCATGTCTACGATAACGCTGCCAGGTTTCATGGAGGCAACCATCTCGGAAGTCAAAAGGCGAGGAGCTGGGCGTCCGGGAATGAGGGCAGTGGTCACGATAATGTCCACCTCGCGCGCTTGCTCGGCATACATGCGAGCCGCAGCAGCAGCATAGTTGGCCGTAGCCTCTTTGGCGTAGCCATCGGTGGACTGTTGGCTTTCTGCCTCTACTACTACAAACTCTGCGCCCATCGACTCTACTTCTTCTGCTACTTCTGCACGTATATCGGTGGCACGTACGATGGCACCCAGGGAGTTAGCCGTACCAATGGCAGCAAGACCAGCAACACCAGCGCCTGAGACAAAGACCTTGGCAGGGGGTACCTTGCCAGCAGCGGTAACCTGCCCGGTAAAAAAGGAGCCAAATACGTTAGCTGCCTCAATAACGGCACGGTAGCCGCCGATGTTTGCCATGGATGAGATGACATCAAGAGACTGCGCACGCGATATACGTGGAACAGAGTCCATGGCAAGCACCTTGAGCTGCGCAGCCGCCAGTCTCTCCAAAAGCTCAGGGTTTCGCGGAGCGCCTATCAGGGCAATAAGGTAGGCTCCCGCCTTCATAGCGCCTATCTCGCGCTCTGTTGGTTCGTTAATCTTTGCAATAATGTCCGAAGCCCAGACCTCCCCAGAGCTCGCAATGCGCGCTCCAGCCTCAGTGTATTCCTCATCGAGAAACGCAGCCTTAGTACCTGCTCCAGCCTCAACCACGACCTCATAGCCTAGCTTTATCAGCTGTGCTACCGACTTGGGTGTACCGGCAACGCGTGTCTCTCGAGCCTCGGATTCCATCGGAATCCCTATAATCATTAATACCACATCCTTTCACCTTAAGAACGCAAAGTTCACTTATTACATTATAGTCGGGAGAGCCATGTACAAAGACGAAATAAATCAAGACAGCCAATGGAGTCAGCAAGACTCAAAAACCAGTGAGCTCTTTGCTCAGCTGGTGGCAGTGGTAGCCATGCTCAGAAGCGAGAACGGCTGCCCTTGGGATAGAGAGCAGACCCACGAAAGTATCACCAAGAATATGATTGAGGAGGCATACGAGGCGGTTGAGGCCATTGAGATGAAAAGCCCTGGCCTGCTTAAGGAAGAGCTGGGTGATGTGCTTTTGCAGGTGGTGCTGCACGCTCAGATTGCCCTTGAGGCCAAAGAATTTACGCTTGATGAGGTTATTGAGGGCATCTGCAAGAAGCTCATCAGTCGCCACCCGCATGTCTTTGGCAATGACGCATCCTTTGCCGCTGCGGGCTTTACTCCAGAAGAGATCATTCTGATCGAAGAAGCCACCAGCGCAGAGTCCACCCTCAAGGTATGGGATAAAATGAAGTCCATCGAAAAGCAGCGCAGGGCAGATGCTCTGGGTATTCCTGTGCAAAGCGAGTCGTTGCTGGCGAGTGTTCCCAAGAGCGAGCCGGCGCTCATGCAGGCACAGGACATCTCCTGCAAGGCCGTTGCTGTTGGCTTTGAGTGGGAGGATCTTACAGGGCTTACCGATAAACTCGCCGAGGAGTTTGAGGAATTTGCCCAGGCAGAGGCCGGAAGCCTTGAGGCCGAAGAAGAGTTTGGCGACATACTCTTTACGCTGGTTAACATTGCTCGCTGGAGCAATATCGATGCCGAAGCAGCACTGCGCCGCTCCTGCGACAAGTTTCGCCACCGCTGGGCGGCCATGGAAGGCCGAGCTGAGCAGGAAGGCTTTGATTTAAGAGAGCTCGACTACCAAGGCTGGGATGATTTGTGGAATGAGGTTAAGTAACAGGTTCCAGTGCTCGCATGAGCGCACTGAGCTTTTCTGGGTCTTTGTGGCCAGGGTGGTGCTCAACGCCAGTCATGAGGTCAATCATCTCGGCCTCAGTTTCTTGGATGAGCTCCACAGCGTTTTGAGGGGTGATTCCTCCGGCCAGGATTACCGGACAGCTCACTGCTTGCTTGAGCAGCCTAAAAGCTGACACATCAACACTTCCTCCACGGGTGGCGTTTTCTGGCGTCCGGGGATCAAAGAGCAGGGCAAACACACCAATATCGCAAAAATCCAAAGCGGTTTGCTCAAGCTCTGCAGTGTTGGGAAACAAGGTCTTGATGACCTTGATGCCCTTTGCACCAAGGTCATCAACAAGAGCTTTGGTATCGCTCGGAGACTGGCTATCATGCAGCTGAATGTAGCTTGGCTGAGCCTGCTTGCCCAGCGCATTAACAAGCTCCAGCACCCTTGCTGGCTTTCCGCCGGTTACCATGCAGGTTTTGGCTTTACCCCCAAAAGCAGAAATGAGCTCCTTTGCTTTTGTATGGTTGAGATTCCAGGGCACGGGTCTGGGGTACTCAACCACAAAGCCCAGCACATCAACACCAGCGCGTAAGCACAAATGGGCATCATCAAGGTTCATCAGCCCGCATATTTTGACTATTGGCCGCATGAACTGCCACCTCTCTCTATTACAAGACCATCAAAGAGGGTCTGCATGTTTGGCGCACGCCAGAGCGCCGTTCCTACGAGCACCGCATGAGCACCGGCCAATGCAGCTATTCTTGCATCAGCCGGTGTATGAATGCCGCTCTCGCTTATGACAACAGCCCCCTTGGGCGCATGAGGGGCAAGCTCAGCAGTTCTTGTGGGCCCGCCCTCATCCTTTTCTAAGCTCGCAATGTTTTTGTTATTGATTCCTATAAGGCGCGCTCCCAGATCTTTGGCAAGCTTCATCTCATCAAGTGCGCAAACCTCTACGAGTGGCTCCAACCCAAGCTCAAGCGCTAAGGCATAGAGAGTTTGCAAACGGTGCTCATCCAGCATCGCACAGATGAGCAACACCGCCTGTGCGCCCAGAGATTTCGTCTCCTCAAGCTGCTCGCTCGTTGTAATGAAATCCTTACGCAATACGGGCACCGGCACCGCATGCACAATGTCTGCAAGCAAACTTGTGCTGCCGCCAAAGTGCACGCCTTCTGTTACCACCGACAAAATGGGAGCGCCGTACGAAACCAGCTGCCTTGCCACCTCTACAGGATTGCGTCCACTCAAAAGATTGCCCTCTTTGGGCGAGATGCACTTGATATCAGGTATAACCGCAATAAGACCCTCAGCGTTTTTAGCTGCTATTGCTGCTAAAAGCGCACTTCGTCTCTGAGGAGCGCCACGCTTCTGCGCTGCCACAGTCATGCCGTATCCCCAAATGAGTTAGACATTTCTATGAGTTCGGCAAGCTTTCTTGATGCCTCGCCGCTGTCGATGAGCTCATTTGCCAAGCCAATGCCAGCTTCTATGGTTTTGGCTTTGCTGCCTACCACCAAGGCAGCAGCAGAGTTCAAGACAATGACATTGCGCCTTGGGCCGCTTATGTCTCCTAAAAAGACACCATTGATTGTTTGGGCATTGACATCGGGAGAGCCGGTTTTAATGTCTTCAAGCGAGCAACGCTCCAGGCCAAAGTCCTCTGGGGCAATATCAAAGGTGTTCACCTCTCCGTCTTTTAGGTGATTGATGCGCGTTGGCCCCAGTAAAGATATCTCATCCAAGCCATCTAATCCGTGAACAAACATGGCATTGGTGTAGCCTAACTCCTTTGCCACATAGGTAACAACATCGAGCAGTTCCAGCTTGTACACGCCCAGCAAATGCCTGGAAGCAAAGGCAGGATTAATCAAAGGCCCAATGATGGAATAGAAGATGGTTTTAATGCCCAGGTCTTGCTCGGGCGGAAGTACCTTGAGCATAACCGGGTGAAAGAGCGGTGCATACAAAAACGAAATGCCTATCTCCTCGATCATTTTTTCTGCCTCATGGGGCTTGATGTTGATGTTGACCCCCAGAGCTTCGAGGACATCGGCGCTGCCCGAGAGGCTTGCTATAGAGCGGGAACCGTGCTTGGCTATGGGAATGCCTGCGGAAGCAGCCACAAGGGCTGTTGCTGTTGAGATATTGAAGGTTGAAAGACCTCCTCCGGTTCCGCAGGTGTCCATGGTTTCTTCTGTCGTGCGTGGCTTGAGGGGAACGCAGTTGTTGCGCATAGCACGAGCGATATAGGCAGTCTCTTGTAGCGAGGCACCTTTCATCAGCAAGGCCACTTGAAAGCCGGCAATCTGTACATCGCTCACCGCTCCTTCGTTGATGCTGCTTATGAGGGCAAAAATCTCTTCTTCGCTCAGCTCTTCGTGCTTCGTGATTTTTTCTAAAACTTCTTTGTACATGGTGTTTACTCCTTAAGTATATTGATGATAATTAGTTACTGATTGCTTGTTTGATGCTTCGTGCATAGCGGGCAATGGCCTGGGTGCCCAGAGAGCCGCACTCTTCATTCATGTTGACCAGAGCGCTGCCAATGATGACGCCGTCGGCAAAGCCTGCCACCGTGCGAGCTTGCTCCGGCGTAGTAATGCCAAATCCTACCGCACAGGGGATACTACTTGTTGCCCTTACCTGGGCAATCATACGCTTGGCACTGTCGTCGAGGTCTTGGCGCATGCCAGTAACGCCAAGTGAGGAGACGCAGTACAAAAAGCCGCTTGAGCAATTGGCAATCCTTGCTATCCTCTCGTTGGAAGTGGGGGCAATGAGCGATATGAGTTCGATGCCCTCGGCTCTGCAAGGCGCGAGCAGTTCATCGCGTTCTTCAAACGGTAAGTCCGGAACAATAAGACCCTTGATGCCGTTAGCAGCACAGCGCTTTGCAAAGCGGCTGGCACCATAGGCAAAGATGGGGTTGTAGTAGCTCATGAAGAGTAGTGGTGCGCTGATGTGCTTGTGGACGCGACCCACCATATCCAAGAGCTTGTCGGTTGTGCAGCCTGCTTCCAAGGCGCGCAGGTAGGCTGCCTCTATGACTGGACCTTCGGCTATAGGATCAGAAAAGGGAATACCAATCTCTATGAGATCTGCCCCTGCCTCGTCAAGGGCATAGAGCAATTCCTCGGTTGCATCCAGGTTTGGATCTCCGCCTACAATGTAGGGTATGAAGGCCGTTGCCCGAGCAAATGCCTCGCCTAGCCCTTGGGGAGCCTGCGACTTAATAGGAGTTTTAGTCACTCACAACCACCCCCTTGTAGCGTGCAACTGCCGCCACGTCCTTGTCGCCACGCCCCGATAAGGTAACCACCAGTGCTTTGTCTGCTCCAAGGAGGGGTGCGTACTTCATGGCATAAGCCAGGGCGTGAGCACTCTCGATGGCAGGGATGATTCCTTCGACTCGAGACAAGAACTCAAAGGCCTCAACCGCCTCATCATCTGTTATGGATACATAGCGCACGCGGCCGCTCTCATGAAGAAAGGCGTGCTCTGGCCCTATGCCTGGATAGTCAAGGCCGGCCGAAATTGAATGCACTGGTGCAATTTGCCCAAACTCATCTTGGCAGAAATACGATTTCATACCATGAAAAACGCCCAAGGAGCCTTTGGCAATCGTTGCAGCGTGCAGCGAGCTGTCTAAACCCTTTCCTGCGGCTTCGCAACCAACGAGCTCCACCTCGTTTGAGTCTAAAAACTCGTAAAAAGAACCTATTGCATTACTGCCGCCGCCCACACAGGCAATTACTGCACTGGGTAGGCTTTGGTCTGCTGCAAGAAACTGCTCTTTGATTTCGCGCCCAATTACTGCCTGAAAATTGCGCACCATGGTAGGAAAGGGATGCGGCCCCATGGCTGAGCCAAGGCAGTAATGGGTGTCGTGCATACGGCCGGCCCACTCGCGCATGGTGGCATTGACAGCATCCTTGAGTGTTTTGGTGCCAGAGCCTACGCTTGTGACCTTTGCGCCAAGAAGCTCCATGCGGTAGACGTTGAGACGCTGGCGTACAATGTCTTCTTCTCCCATGAACACTTCGCAGTCAAGGCCCATGAGTGCGGCCGCTGTTGCCGTTGCAACTCCGTGTTGGCCTGCCCCGGTTTCTGCAATCAGGCGGGTCTTCTCCATCTTTTTAGCCAAAAGCGCCTGGCCCAGGACATTATTGATTTTATGAGATCCCGTGTGGTTCAAATCCTCTCGCTTAAGATAGATCTTGGCGCCACCGAGCAGAGCGCTCATCCTTTGAGCAAAATACAAGAGGGACGGTCGACCTGCATAGTGCTTGAGCAAGCTTTCCAGCTCCTTCGAAAAGGCGGGATCGTCCTGCCATCGTTCATACGCCTCCTGGAGCTCCAGAAGCGTGCTCATCAGCGTTTCTGGCACATAGGCGCCTCCAAAGAGGCCAAATCTTCCTTTGTTCACTTTTTCCTCCTTTACATCAACCGTTACATCAACCGTCATAGCTATTGAGCCGCAGCGAGCCCAAAACGCAAAAATCCCTGACAAAGCCATAAGCTCTGTCAGGGACGAATAGTATATCCGCGGTGCCACCCTGGTTCACGACAAGGTCGTGCTCTTAGCAAAGTACTAACATACTTCCGGCAACTCACGTATGCCCACACGTCATGAAGTACTCAGCTGCTGCGCTTTTGTTCATGCCCTCAACGGCCCATTTGACATACCGCATTTCCTGCCCAGCTCTCAGCTATCTGGACTCTCTGTATGGTGCGTACATGCCGTTACTTCCGTCTCAACGGTTTAACAACATGCAAATGATGAAGCATGTAGATCCAATTGTCAAGCGCACATTTCAAGCATGTTGCCGCGCAAATGAGGGTTACAGTTCAGTCTACACATCGTCATTGTGGGCTTGACCCGGAATCAATAATTCATGTTGGTAAGATTGCGGCTCGGAGGCCACAATGACGGACAGAGTGTGAGCAGTGATCAGTGAAGGTATCTGTTCAAGCCATTCTGCAATTACTAACCAGATTTTGTGCCAAAATTTCGATTGTGCACGATTTACTGAGCCCTTGTGCTAGAAAATGGCCATATCCAGGGTATTTAAGGGAATATTTCTCTAGCAGTCATGCACAACCGCATTTTCTGCTCAATTACAGAAGCTATTTTGCAGCGTGAATAGTGACCAATGAAGGTGTTTCTGTGAGTGATTCTGTGAGTGATTTTACTACCGCCGGCTTTTCAACGATAATGAGAAGCCAGAATAATCCAAAGTGAGGTCAAATGAAACAAGAAGACATTCGCAACGTTGCTATTATCGCTCATGTTGATCATGGTAAGACCACCATGGTTGACAGGCTTTTGTATACTGCAGGGGTATTTAGAGAAAACCAGCAGGTTGCCGAGCGCGTGCTTGACTCCAACGACTTAGAGCGCGAGCGAGGCATCACCATTCTTTCTAAGAATATCTCTATAAGCTACAAGGATACCAAGATCAATGTCATTGATACCCCCGGTCATGCCGATTTTGGTGGTGAGGTAGAGCGGGTGCTCAATATGGCAGACGGTGCCCTGCTCATTGTTGATGCCTTTGAGGGGCCCATGCCGCAAACACGCTTTGTGCTGCGCAAGGCAATTGAGCTGGGGCTTTGCATCATCGTGGTGGTCAACAAGATTGACCGTCCGGGCTCTGAGCCCGAGAGAGTGGTTGACGAGGTGTTTGACCTCATGGTTGAGCTTGACGCTACTGACGAGCAGCTGGACTTTTCGGTAGTGTACGCCAGTGCCTTAGGCGGCTTTGCCCGCTACGAGCTCTCCGACACCAACAATACCATGGTGCCATTAATTGAAACCATTCTTGATAAAGTACCGCCGCCCAGTTGCGATGCCGACGGACCGGTTGCCCTCCAGATTTGCACGGTAGATCACTCGAGCTTCGTAGGGCGCATTGGCGTGGGTCGTCTCTTTTCAGGCACCTTGCACAAGAGCGAGCCGGTACTGGTCATCAAGAATGATGGCACGCGCTATAACACTACTATTAAGCAACTCTTCACCTTTGAGGAACTGGGAAAAAGCGAGAAAAAAGAAGTAGGAGCCGGCGACATCGTTGCCGTAGTGGGGGTAGATGATGCCGACATTGGCGATATGATAACCAGTAGGGAGCAGCCTATCAGGCTTGACCCCATTAAAGTGGAGGAGCCCACCATTGCAGTGGTATTTGAGGCCTCAACCAGCCCTCTGATTGGCCGAGAAGGAGACATTGTTGGCGCGCGCCAGCTCAAAGAACGCCTGTTTAAAGAGGCCGAAAGCAATATCTCCATGCATATATCCGAGCTGGAGGATAAAAGTGGAGTTTCGGTAACGGGCAGGGGAGTGCTGCACCTCTCGGTACTCATGGAGACTATGCGTCGTGAGGGTTATGAGTTCCAAGTGGGTCGCCCGCGTGTTTTGATAAAGACCGACGAGCAGGGTAACAAGCTTGAGCCTATCGAAGAGGCAACGGTAACCGTGCCTGCGGAGTACGCAGGAAAGACCATAGAGGTATTTGGCAGCGCAGGCGGCGAGATGACGGACATGTTTCAACGTGGCACTGAAAACCACCTTGTGTTTAGGATTCCCACGCAGGGCATGATGGGGCTTCGCACTCGCCTTTTGAATGCAACGCGTGGCGAGGCGGTACTCTTTCACCACTTTTGTGAGTATGGGCGCTTGAAGGGAGTAAGACAGGGACGCAAAAATGGCTCGATGATCTCTATGTCAACTGAGGCCAGCGTGGCCTATGCTCTCGATGCCCTGCAAGAGCGTGGTCGTCTGTTTATAGGGCCAGGCGAGGATTGCTATGAGGGGATGATAGTGGGTGAGTCTGCCAAAGAAGGCGACATGGTGGTTAACATTGCCAAGTCCAAGCATCTCACCAACATACGTGCAGCTGGTGCAGATAAGTCAATTCAACTCACGCCGCCGATAAGCTTTACCCTGGAAGAAGCGCTCGAGTACATCGAAGACGACGAGCTGGTAGAGATTACTCCCCAGAGCATCCGTCTGCGCAAGCGTATCCTTTCTGCCACCGAACGCAAAAAAGCCGGGAGAAGCTAGCCCCTGTCGTTGTGCGTTCGGCGAAGCCAAAACCCCCTGATGTCCGCGTTTGGCGGAGCCAAAAGTTGCAGAACATCAGGTCTACCCGTCTGGATCGTGGAGCTGCCACCCCAAGTGGTCGCATGAGCCCAGTTAGGCAAGACCCTGCATGGTGCCCCTGCAGAGTTCAGTTCTGCTATTCCGGAGCACGATGATGAGTTGACACAGGGAGCTAGTTTGTTACAAAATAGAGAAGCTTTGAGAGAATTAGAGAAAAATAGAGAAACGCGGCTAAAGGAGAAACAAGATGTCAAGCCCTATCTCATTTATACCGGGACTTGGTGTCAAGCCAAAGCAAATCATTGGCCTTGGCTTTTATCGGAAGTGCAAAAGTAGCTAGTTCCGGAAAAGCTTCATCTATGGCATTATATCCTCGTTCCATCTGGAAATACGAACCTTGCCTCATATTCAGCGCCTATGATTTCGGCGATTTTGTCCATTTCTTCATCCCTGAAAGTTCGCTTAAGCAGCTTTTGGTTGAAGTTTGACACGGTAGTGTCAAGCTCTTCTGCTACTTGGCGCTGTGTTAAGCCAGCATAGGCCATAGCACGTTACTAGTCAGACTGTAGTCCGTCATTGCGGCCTCCGAGCCGCAATCTAACCAAAATGCGTCTCAGATTGCGGGTCAAGCCCGCAATGACTAATTGGGTCTGATCAGTAACCCTTTACGCTCTTCTCTCTTCTCTTGGTTAGCCATCTCTTTACTCCTTCAGCGCGGCGGTGTATAATGCGCTTAGGGGCTGGCAGAGATTGCGCATACAATCCCTACCAGCGTTCGATTCTTACGAATCTGAGAATGGAGGCGGCTGATTGTCCAGCCGCTTTCTCTTTTTACTCTCTTTCACATAAATGATCCAGTCGAGTGCGAAGCTTGCTGTAGCTATCAGCAAGGTAAGCAGAGAGACTAACCTATCAAGTCCATAAGTATCACCCAGAAATGGCTATGACCCAGAGGCGCTCTATAAGCAATATTCTGAGATCGAAATAGAAATAGATGAGCTTACCCCATGCCTCAGGAGACTTTCAGATAATAAGATACTAAACACGCAAGTTAAGGTGTGTGACCCAAAGAAAGATAATACTGAGAAGTGGCTGTTTGATTGGGGGAAAGAGGTAAGACAAGGCTATGATGTTCGAGCACTAAGAGTTGAGGGGGAGCCAGATATCAAAGGGCTCATGTCTTACACGGACAACTCTAAGAATCTGTCCGTGTGGCTAAACCTAGCAGAAGCATCGCCAGAGAACAACAAGAAGAACCCAAGCAATAATGGCGTAAAAGAGTATAGTGGAATAGGAGGCCACCTGACCGCCATTGGGGTTAAAGAAAGCTACGAAGAACTAGGGTATAATGGAGTGGTAGAATTTGAAGCAAAGACTGAGCTGATTGAGTACTACAAGTAGGAGCTTAATGCTGTTCAGATTGGTAGAACTCAAATAATGTGCATTCCAGAGGAGTCGGCGAGGAAGTTGCATGAGAGATACTTTGGATCTAGATAATTACTCTGTGTTGGATGATATGGTGGTTGTCCCTCGCTCTATTGACGAGCTACCAACTATCAACATTCCTGTTATGACTGAGAATTGCAAAAACAAGGGTATTGAACCGCCCAATTTAACGGACGAGGAAATATCTATGCTCTCAAGAAGAGCATAAGACACCGCCCTACGGGACGGTTTTCAATTACGGAGACAACAAGCCGTCCTGAGGGCGGCATTTTTGTTGCCCGAACTCGCCGGGCTTAACTGCGAGGCTGTAAGACGACTGCATAGCAGGAAAGGGGCATGATATGTCCGAGAAAGTTACTCCCCGCGCGGAGGAAACGGCAACTCAGGCCATAACTGAGGAAATGGGCAAGAAGGAATTTGCGCCTATCACTACGCAAGAATAGGGATCACCCCCGCGTATGCGGGGAACACAAAACACCACGGGCAAGAAAGTGTTGTACCAAGGGATCGCCCCCGCGTATGCGGGGAACACCAAGTGAGTAAGCTTCTGGGGCTCTCCTTGGCTTTGTGGTACCGTCAATCTTGACGCGCTCCATGAGGTTTTCAGAAGTCATGCCCCAGCGGTAAGCAGTTCTCAGCGATGCGGACAAGGTACGCTTAGCTCTTGCCCTCACTGAGGGCGTCGAAAGCTCTCTAACGGCTTCTTCAATCATTATGGGGGTAAGGTCGCAAAGGGGAACTGGCGCAAGGGAGGCAAGGGATGGCATGGCCTGGGTATAGTATCTAAGTGTGTTATCTTCTACCTTGAGTGAAGGAATCCACTTCTCACTCAGGTAGCTACCAAATGTCATCTTGGATACGCGGGCAAAGCGTGTGGATGCTGTGGCCTCAAAGTCTACAGCATCTTGCTTGGAGCCTTTGACGATGCGGTCAATGTAGCGGTTTTGCCATCTTCTATGACCTTGACAATGACACGCCATCGGCCGCGGCCGATGTTTTGGATGGACATAGCTACACCTGGGCAAGCTTTTTGCGGGGGCGGCCAGCTTTTTTAGGGTTAGCCAGGCGCTCATTGATGGACGCAAGGGTTACCAGGCGGTCTTTGCCATAGGGGACAGCTTGCAGTACACCAGAATCCAGCATATGGGTTATACGGGCGTTTGACACGCCGAGCCTACTGGCCGCTTCGCTTGCGGTAACGCACTTGCTTTGCTCAATGAATTCATCGCCAACGTCTACCGCAACCGCAACGCGCATTGCACCATCGCTTGAGAGGCGAAATACTGGCTCAGGTAATGGCAGCCCTGTGTCGAGGTATTCTGCTAACACAAGCTGCAAGGTCTCGGCTGCTGCTACCATAGCCTCATTGAGGGTGGCTCCATGAGCATAGGCAGCGCCAATATCTTCAAACTGGACGAAGTGACCATCATCTTCTTGGGTGATTGTGGCTTCATAGATAAACATGCTATACTCCTAACAGGCTGGGCGGGGGAGGATTCCCCCGCCTTTCTACCATCTGGCTTGTCTCTTGATTGCTCCGTAGGTTCCTTTGGTTGGTTGGTCGTTATCGCTACCGTGTATGGTGACTACTCTGTCACCGTTTCGGTAAATCCGCCTACCGCCCTTGTTCCTCACTTCCTCGAATCCTTCGCTTACAAGCCTCTGGATGATTTCGCGGTTTCTTGGTGTATCCATGGCTACCTCCTTACCGCTTGATATAATTATAAAAGGTTTAATAGATAATGTCAAGAGAAAAGTTAAAGAGTTTATAAATGTTTCTCATGCCCCTATCTCATGGGGAGTGTCAGTATCTTGGTGACTTGGTGGTTATCTTGTAGACGGCCTACGCCTTGGCAAGCTCTTTGCGGGGGCGGCCAGCAGTTGGTGTGTCGGCAAGTCGCGCCTCAATGCTATCAACAGTTACGTACGCATCGCGACCTTTTCTAAAGCCCTCGAGCACTCCAGACGATACCATCTGTGTAATGCGACCACGAGATACACCAAGCATATCAGCAGCCTCATGTGCTGCAACAGCGTCAATGGTGTCAAGACTCACCTCAATGGCAACTAGTAAGATGCGCCCGCCATGCTTTGGCTTGTTGCCAAAGGTGGCTTCTGGCAGGGCAATGCCGTGGATAAGCCTATGCTCAATGTCCACCCTTAGCCAATCCGCTGCCATTTCGGCTATTTCTTTTTCTGTATCGCCTTGAGTTCCGCCACCAAAGTCAAAGGGGAATGCCAAAAGGCTGCCCTCGCTCTCAAATACTTCAAATTCATAGACATACAACATTGCTGCTCCTTTCAAAGAAGGTGTGGTGCGGCGGGGCTACTTCAACCCCGCCTGTTTTTTCATCTGCTCAAAGAGTAAGTCATTAATCTCTGTGTGCCGAGGTATCTCTGTCCATCTGCCATCTGGGTGCTTGACCTTGTCATGCTTGCTGCCACCTTTGTTGACAAACCCGTGGCCTTGAAAAAACTTCACCACTTCCCTTCTTTTTACCATCGTCGTCCTTTCTGCTACTTGATGGTATAATTATAAACTATAATTTAGGCTATGTCGATAGAATATCTAAAATAAAGGGATCACCCCCGCGTATGCGGGGAACACTAGAGCCGCCTTTGCCCTTGCGGGTGAGGGGAATATGTTTGTCTTTTTTTGAGACTTGGGTTAACTGCTGGAAATGTCAACTGGTGTAAGGAGCTGAATGCCAGTTTCGAGGATATTGCCTAAAAAGCCGCTTTCATCAAAGTCAGCTTGGATTAGGTGTCCTTCAACTGGAGAAAACTCCACAGCTCCCAGTATGTTGAGCCTGTGCGATGCTTCTCTTGCCAGTGTTGGCTCAGATTCGCAGCCTTCAACGCGGTCAATAATAACTGCTACGTCAATATCAGACCCTTTTCTTGATGTGCCTTTTGCTTGTGAGCCGAATAAGTACACATAGGAGTCGGGGTGAATCTCTTGTGCAGCTCGACCAAAACTCATGGCTAGATCATAAACTGCTGGATCCACTGTTGCCTCCTTGTTCTTTGTGCAATAAATAAGTTTCACTGTATGCCTTCTTTAGCTCTAAGAAAATCTGCGTGGTCTTCTTTAGCACTATATCAGCATACCCAGGCACATTCAACGCATCATACTCAACCATACTTTTAGCGTAAGAAGCGTCTGTGTGCAGAGGTGTTTGAGTACCAGTCAGAATGTGACTGCTCCAAAACACCAGTCCAAAGAGCTCAGTTACCGCGATGGTTTGAGTACCAGTCAGAATGTCACTGCTCCAAAACCCGATAATGTTGTTATAGTCTGACATTATTTCTCCTTTTCTCTTGTTTCTCAGTGCGTCTCCAAGGAAGTCACCAGACTCACTGGACGATGACTGCTCATCGCCGCTTCCTGGTACTACTGGGGTTTTGGTTTTTACAAAGTGCGGTTTGACTGATTCGGC
>Ga0123356_10000170_pt1 | contig 73874 bp, 58 predicted proteins | sample TergutEmb28metaG_2_FD_92546 | JGI IMG/M metagenome (GOLD analysis project Ga0123356, IMG submission 92546) | Embiratermes neotenicus P3 segment gut microbial communities from Petit-Saut dam, French Guiana - Emb289 P3 | ecosystem: Host-associated > Arthropoda: Insects > Digestive system > Gut ...
GGCTATGCAGGGCGAAGAAAAGAGACTGTGCAATTCTTGCTTTTTCGAATCTGTATGGTACAGTATCTTTAGGCTTGCAACTACTTGTGTTGCTTTTAATGTCAGAAAATGGGGAAACTCAAACAAAATGATTAAATATTTTTAGTATACCGTTTGATTGCAGCGCAAACCTCTGAAATATCGACCGGCTTGCCGACGTGCCCGTTCATACCTGCTTCCTTGCATTTCTCAATGTCTTCTTTAAAAACATTTGCGGTCATCGCAACAATCGGAATAGTCATTGCCCCCGAAATCCCCGACGCTCTAATCCTCCGTGTCGCTTCATAACCGTCCATTTCCGGCATTTGAATATCCATAAAAATCAAGTCATACTTTTCAGGCACAACGCTAAACATCTCAATCGCTTTTTTTCCGTTTGAAGCACAGTCAATCGATATGTTCGTCGGCTCAAGCAGAGTCGTCACAATTTCACGGTTAATCTCAACATCCTCGACAATCATAATTGCCAGCCCGGAGAAGTCGTCAAGCTCCGGAGCCTCGTCCTCTGCTCCCGTAGAATGCTCAACTCCAATATATTCATTTATAACATCGTGAATCATTGAAGGTAACAACGGCTTAGGCAAGAACCTGTCTGCACCTGCCGAGCCTGCCTCCTCCTCAATCAAGCTCCAGTCGGTTGATGAGAAAATAATAGCAACCGGATTATTCTTTTTATTATCGTTAATATGCCTGATAATATCTCCGCCGACCATATCCGGCAATCTCCAGTCGACAAAATAGATATCAAAATCATTTTCATTATCCAGTATTGAAATCGCCTCTTCACCGTCTGACGCGACCGAACAAGCAAAGCCAAACTTCTCAGCAACAGACACAAACAGCTCGCGTATTTCCGGCTCATCATCAACAACAAAAACCCGGACGTTCTTCCAGTTCACACTATCATCAAGACGACGCCTTGAAACTTCCGCACCACGCTCAAGCATCACTGTGAAAATGAATTTAGAACCTTTATCCGGCACGGATTCCACCCAGATTTTTCCGTCCATCAGCTCAACGATTCGCTTTGATATAGTAAGCCCAAGACCGGTTCCGCCATACTTTCTGGAAGTACCTGCCTCAGCTTGAACATAAGATTCAAACAAACGCTCTTTTTGCTCGTCCGAAATACCTATCCCGTTATCTTCCACACTGATTTCAATACAGCAGCGCTGACCGCTCGTAGAATCATAATCTTCCACATACAGCAGCCTTGAGTTGAGACGGATAGTACCTTCTTCAGGTGTGAATTTACAAGCGTTTGACAACAAATTTGTTATTACTTGCGAGAGTCTTTGGTCATCACCAATAAAAGTGCTTGGAATATCCTTATCAATGCTTATATAAAACTTCTGCCTGCGTTCGTCCATTCGCAGATTTACGATATCCACAACATTTTGAAGCATTTTTTCATACTCAAAGTTAGTCAGCGACAACTCAAACTTACCCGATTCAATTTTTGAGAAATCTAAAATATCATTGATAATACCAAGCAGATGTTTAGATGCAACATCAATCTTCTCAAGTGCATCATTTTTTTTGCTGATATCATTTGATAATTTACCAATAGTAGTCATTCCGATTATGGCATTCATCGGTGTTCTGATTTCATGACTCATAGTTGCTAAAAATGCTGATTTCGCTTGACTTTCCGCCTCCGCTTTTACCCTTGCAAGAGCTTTGTTCTGCTCCTCCATCCGCTTTTGCTCGGTAATATCAACAATAGAACCAATAACTCGAAGCGGATACCCGTTATCATCTCTGATAGTTGCACAAATATCGCGACAGTACGCATACTCACCCGATTTTTTCAAGAATCTATATTCAATATCGTAGGGCGTCTCTCCTGTTAAATCAAGAAGATGATTATCAAACGCGTCAATTACATTGTCAACATCGTCGGTGTGAATTCTGTTAATCCAGCTCATAAGAACATTCGGAAAATCAGTTTCATCTGTATAGCCGAAAATATGCCTGAAGTCATCCGACCATTCAACAACACTTGTAGGACAGCCAATATGATTTTTAATGATTTCCATATCCCATAGACCGTTTTTTGCCGTCTTAATTATAAGATTTACCTTTGCAAGCTGGAGCTTAATAATCTCCTGTGCTTCAAGAAGCTCTTCCATTTTCTCCATTTCGGCAAGCTGCTTATGCATAAGTAAATTATTGTCATGCTCCGTTTTTGCATCTTCCTTTGACTTAAAAATACAGTTCTCCGGAACGTTCACTTTAAGCGCAATTTTACGTGCCATTGCATAGCAAGTATCACTGCCGCAAGCACCACAGTCAATATGCTGCTTCTCGTAGTCGGTTTTGCCCAATGACTCAAAGGCATCTTTAATATCTGTGTTGGTTATATCGGGATATTTATATAAAACGCTTCTATATTCCCTTAAAAACTGCGACAACTCAAACTTCTCATCGTATTCCTTATAAACATTTTCGTAGTGCTCACGATTTCGCTCTGCAGTAGCTTTTTTCCTACCGGCGTCCATTATCTTATCAATTTCAAACACGCTGCTGTTATGCGATGACGCCGTTCCTATATTACACCCTTCGGTGCAATTAAGGACATCATAGATATCAGGCAAAAAATCTTTTGGAGTTTTTGCATAAACGTTAAGCTTCTCATAAACGTCAAAGCCTTCAGCCTTTGCGATATGAAGCTTTTTACCAAGAAAATACTCAATGTTTTCTTGCAAACCGCCGGGCATTGGAAACAGCGACCCTAAGCCGCTTTCATCATGGTCAAAATCCGTTTCTTCCTTTGGAAGAGTAATTTTATTTTTAGCAAGATATGTAACAACCTCAGAAAAAGTGATGTTATATGAAGCAAGCTTAGTTTCTTCAAACTCATTAATCTTCGCAATGCACGGTGAAATCGCTGCAATTTTATCATTTATCCCCTCGTGCTCTTTCATATATATTGATGTACATGCCATCGGACTATGAACAGGCGACAGCCGCCTGAGTAAATCGCGGTGATATAACTCGCAATAAGTAACAATTGCAGGGCATGGCTGGGTTATTATCGGTTCATCGCCTGTTTTGTCAATGTATTTTATATGTGCCCAAACACAAATATCGGCGCCAAGCGATACATCATAGATTTTGTTAACGCCTTGCTGCTTCAAGTATGTAAATAATTTTTTGTATTGCGGGATGTTCGTTCTGATAGCAGGAGCTGCAATAAGCGATATAGAAACACCTGCTGCTAAATCATCAAAAAATCTTTCGGTATCATCGGCAAAATACCTTGCCGCATGCTTACACGCTTTTACGCATCTGCCGCAAGAAATACATTGCTCAAGGTCGATTTTTACTTTGATTGCTCCATTTTCGTCCTGATATGTAATACATGCCATTTCCATCGGACATTCTCTGACACATCTGTTACATCCTGCACATAAATCATCCTTCGACTTAATTACCTCAGTCATGATTCTCCCCTAAAATGAGTAAGATAGATGCCGTAAACACTCTCAATATTCTGTCATTATAACACAAATACCGACATCCGTCCGCTATTTCTTTCTTGTAATAGGACGAATGTGACAGGGTGGCGGTTCTCGTGTCACCGATTTTGCAATCGTGACAGGGAAAACTGAGCAATCAGTCCTGTGAGGACGCCTGTGAAGACACCTGCGATTATCAGCATGGGCAGATACATCGCGATTGCGGGTGTGCCGGTTATTACAATTGCGGCAAGGATTTGCCCGACGTTGTGGAAAATCGCTCCGATTGCACCGCACACCCAAATTTGCCGAGCCGATACTACTCGGCTCGAAACTGCCTGTGCCGCAAAGCCAAGCAGCCCGCCTGCCAGGCTGTAGGCAAGCACAATCGGTCTTCCCATAAAGACCGCTCCAAGTAAAATGCGGCACAGCAAAATCGCAAATGCATCCAATGTTGTCAGCGACAACCTGTCAGGGGGACGGTTCTTTTGACAGGTTTTGCATTTATTGTAAAACAACGCAAACAACGTCACTGCATTTGCGAGCCCCAGCCTCACTCCCGGTATGGGGATAGGCAAGGGGATTTGTGCTTCGATTATGAAGATAATCAAAGCAATAGCAGCAAGAATTGCCATTAACGCAAGCTTTTTAGCAGATGTATGCATTATTCTCCCAATATTGGTAAATATAACCAAACGGCTTTGTCTATTTTTGCAAAGGGTCAAAATGACCTCTTGCAACGAATCTTGTAATTGCAAGCACTTATGTGGGTGGTCAAAATGACCACCCTAATGAATTAACCAACAACAGCGTCAACATTGGAAGTTGTTCCCGAAAATTCTATTACAACCCGATTCGGCAGGCAAATAATCGGCAAACCGCCGCTTACCCAACCTCTTTGCAAGCAAGTACCATTTGCGCAATTAGCTTCAAGCATACGGACACGCCCATGTTCTACTTCAATCACATTAAAGCCGCCACCCTCTCCAACATCAACTACAATAGTAAAACTCTCGCTTACATCAAGCAGAATGACTTCGGTAAAATGTTTCCCGTCTTGAAATATTCGTGCAAGACTCGCTGGTCTCACTGCATCAGGCGATAGCCAAAGTGCAAAAGCGACAATCGCAGAAGACACTGCAATGCCGCCAAGCACGCAAATCCAGAATAAATTGCTTTTAATCACTCAACAAACTCCACATCACCGTACTTATAAACGCTGCCGTTATTCAGCACAAGCACCGCACCGATAAAACCGGGTATTCGCTCAAAAAGCTCTACAACATCACGGCTGCCCATCAGCACAGCAATCGTCGAAATACCCTCCCCGATAACTGCTGTATTCGTAATCAAAGTTGCACTGACAACGTCTGATTTTACAGGCATTCCCGTAGATGTATCAAGAATGTGATGATATTTCACCCCATAGCTTTCAAATTGCCGCTCATAAGTTCCCGAGCTTGTCACTGATGCCCATATAACTTCGATAACACCAATCCATTCTTCATTTACTGCAAGTGGATCCTTAATAGCAACATTCCAACCGGAACCATCATTTTTTGTCCCTGAAGCAACAACATCTCCGCCCAAATTAACAAGAGCACCGGTTGCGCCGCCATCCATGATAAGCTTAGCAACTCTGCTTGCAATATAACCCTTCGCAATAGCACCAAGGTCAAGCCAAGCCTCCGGGTGTGCCAGCTGCACTGTATTATCTTCTTCATTAATACGCACCTGCCGATAATTGACTGTAACAAGAGCATCACTAATCTCATCTTGCGACGGAACATAATTATTACCGCTTCCAAAGTCCCACAAGCTGCTCACACGCCCAATCGTTATATCAAACTTTCCTGCAGACATATCACTAAATACCAACCCTGCGCTTATGACCTCAATGGTTCTCGGGTCAACTGTTATCGGCTCACCGCCGGCGTGATTAATACTCCAAACATCACTCCCGGTAACCGTCATACTCAGAAGCTGCTCAAGCTCTGTGATTAACGCAAAAGCTTCGCTCATAAGCGGAGCGCCGACATCCCCGTGTATGGTTATCGTACAGAAAGTATCAAGGAGCAACCGTGTTTCTGTAAACTCCTCACCCTCAGGCTCCGAACACGCCGTTAATAAAAAGGGTGCTATACAAAGCATTAAGCATAGAATAACCACTCCCCCCGGCACATTTTTCATTTTTCGAATCATACTATACACTTTACTATACAAACCTCTACACACTTTCTGCAACCGTCACATATTATATGGTCTAAGATTGCTAAGTTTTCTCCTGCTGTTATCGTTTTCGTCGGACACTCCTTGACACACCTCATACACCCGATACAGCCTTTTGAGCATTTCTCTTTCACCTGTGCACCTTTTTCGGTATTCTTACACATAATCGCAACATAAACCGGCTCTTTTTCAACCCTTATAACATCTGTCGGGCAAACCTTCACGCACACAGCACAACCACTGCACTTGCGAGGGTCAATTCTTGCAAGATTATTTTCAATACATATCGCATCGCTCGGACAAACCCTGACACAATCACCATAACCCATGCAACCATAAGTGCAAGCCCATTGTCCGCCATACAACTGCTTGGCAGCAAAGCACGTCTGTATTCCGACATATTCCATCTTTATCTTCGTTGCATTATAATCCCCTAAGCACTGCACGTAGGCGGTCATTTTTGCTATGCCCTCACCTGAGCTGATCCCAAGAATATCATTGATTTTACTAAGTCCGGCTTCACCTGCAGGAAGGCACAGATTTGATGCGACATCACCTTTTGCGAGTGCTTGAGCATACCCTTCACAGCTGCTGAAACCGCACGCACCGCAGTTAGCTCCCGGCAGACAATCGCATAACTTCTCAACCCGGACATCAATCTTAACAAACATCAGTTTTGAAGCAACCGTTATAACAGCAGCACAAACAAACCCAATGCACGAGAGCGATATTACTGCAATAACTATTGTATTCATACGCTTGTCCTAACTCTTAAACAATACACATTAACCGAAAAGGTTTTCGATTACACCTTCAAACGCAAAAAACGCCATTGAAAGAATAGCTGCGGAAATCAACGTTATCGGGACACCCTTAAATGACTCCGGTGGGTCTGCAGCCAAAAGCGTTGACCTGACACCCGTGAAAATAACCATCGCAAGGAAAAAGCCAAAGCCTGCACCAAGTGCACTTACGAGAGCTTCAATATAACTATATCCACTGTTGATATTAGAAATTGTAACTGCAAGAACAGCACAGTTTGTCGTCATGAGCGGCAAATAAACCCCTAGAGACGCAAACAATGCAGGAGCATATCTCCTTAAAGCGACCTCGACAAGCTGCACAAGCGTTGCAATAACAAGGATAAACACCACAGTTTGCATGAACTCAAGACCGTTTGCAGCAAGCAGGAAATACTGAATCGGCCAAGTCACGGATGCCGCCATCAGCATTACAAACATAACCGCAAGACCCATGCCAACAGAGCTTTTTATATCTTTTGAAACACCCAGAAACGGGCAAACACCCAGAAACTGCCGCAGCACATAGTTATTAACAAGCACTGCACTCATCATTATAACAACAAGAGCTTTAAAATCCATCACTTACCCTCCTTGCCTAATGCGACACCTTTGTCACATTGCATACCGCAAGCTCCGGCAGCAGGGCAGCTCTCACAGCCCGGCTTTGTTTTGATATTGTATATCTTTGAAACCTTGTTAACAGCTGCCAGCAAGCAAGCAAAAACAATAAAGCCTCCCGGAGCAAGAGAAAATATCATAATATTATTCTCCGCAAGCCATGGAATAGACATTCCAAACCATTGTCCGCTGCCGAGAATCTCGCGTATTGAAGCTATGGCAACAAGTGCGAGCGTAAAGCCGAGACCCGAACCGAGTGCGTCCAATATCGAGTCGAACACGGTATTCTTTGAAGCAAACATTTCAGCTCGCGCAAAAATGATACAATTGACAGCAATAAGCGGCAGAAATATTCCGAGAGCTTGATAAAGCGTGTATGCGTAAGCTTCTATTGCCATTTTAGCTAGTACGGTGAAGCTTGCAATGAGGACTATGTAACACGGTATACGTGTTTTCCCCGGGATTATATTACGCAGTAATGAAATAACTATATTTGAGCCGAGCAGCACAAAGGTTGTTGCAATCCCCATACCTATCGCATTTTCTGCCTGTGTTGATACAGCCAGCGCAGGGCATAGTCCGAGAACCAGTACGAGTACCGGATTTTCCTTTATTATTCCTTTTGTCAGAATACTTAGTTTTCCGTTTGTGCTCATCTGCTCACCCCCCACTGAGAATCCTTGCTGATTATATCAAACGCATTAAAAATATCCTCAATACCATGTATGAATGCACGGGTGGAAATTGTAGCACCTGTTACTGTGTCTACGCCTTCCAGCTTATCGTCGATGCCTGTGAAGGTATCAAGAAACGAATCCTCTTCAAGAATTGTGCCGATTCCTTTTGTTTCGGTATGCGAAAGTGTAGCTGTCGATATTATTTTACCGCCATTGTCTATAGCACATATAATGGTAATATCACCGCTAAATCCGTTGACCGCTGCGATTAATATATACCCGATGTCATTAGACGTCTTATACGCTTCTCTAATGCTTGCAGGAATATCAGCATGACCGCTCAATTCAGATAACTCTATCGTTTGAAACCCCGTTGCATCCGGCATTTTCTCAGACATTGTGACCTGTGCACGTTCGGCGGCGGCTGTCGATATGACCGGGCTTGTAATCATATTCATATACGCGAGAGCTGCCGAAACGATTAGGCATATTGAAGTTAAGACCACAAGCGGTAATACAAAGGTTCGCTTCACATTCAAGACTTCACACCTCCAAACGGCTTAGCTTCGGTAAAGCGGTTAATATATGGTGTCAGAATATTCATAAGCAAAATTGCAAATGAAACACCTTCGGGATAGCTACTGTAAACCCTGAACAGCACGGTCAGAAGTCCTGCTCCGATGCCGAATACCAATCTGCCGATGTTGGTCTGCGGAGTAGTCACATAATCGGTCGCCATAAAGATTGCACCAAGGAATAATCCGCCTGCAAATAAGTGATAAACCGCATTTTGACCAATCAGTGCCGAAAGTCCGAATACAACTAATATAAATGCCGCAGGAGCGTGCCACGTTATCACCTTGCGAATCATGAGATAGATGCCGCCGATTAAAAGTGCAAGGTTGCTTGTTTCACCAATGCAGCCGCCGCGAACTCCAATAAACATATTAAAAATACTTGGCAATGTGTCAAAATGCCCGTTTTTCATAAGTGCGAGCGGCGTAGCACCTGCCACACCGTCGATTGGGTAGACCCAAAACCCTCCCTCGCCGACGCCTGGATAGTTCCAGTTCGTCATGCTGACGGAAAACGCAAGAAACATTACGATTCTTGCGGTGATGGCGGGGTTTGCAAAGTTTTTGCCAAGCCCGCCGAAAAGCTGCTTGACGAGTATAATCGCCACGGCACTGCCGAATACCGCTTGCCAAAACGGTATTGTGACCGGCAGATTAAACGCAAGCAGCACGCCTGTGATACAGGCGGAGTAGTCGCCTATCGTGTTTTCACTTTTTGTAATCTTCTCAAAGAGCCACTCAAAAAACACACAAGAGGCGACACAAACACAAGTAACAACCGCCGCCCGAGCACCAAATATTATTATCGAAGCGATAAAAGCAGGCACGAGTGCAATCAGCACATCGAGCATAATGCGGCTCGTTGTTGCCTTGTGATAAATATGAGGCGAAACCGATACGGTCAAATGACTCATCTCACTTCACCTCCCCTGCCGCAGCAGAAGCAGCCGCAGCAGCCGCTTCTTTCTCAGCCGCAGCGACCTTCTGCAGCCAAAGCAGCTCCTTTGAAAGCTGCATTATCTGCACCAGCTTACGTTTTGCAGGGCAAACATAAGCGCAGCAGCCGCACTCAACGCACATATTTACTTTAAAATGCTTGAGTGCGTCCGTGTTTGCCTGCTCGTACGCCGCCTCTAAGTTCGGCGGCATCAAATGCATCGGGCAAACACCCAAGCACCTGCCGCACTTAATGCACGCAGTCTGCTTAGGCAGAGCGTCAGACAACTCCGAGCTTGCAATCAAACAGCTCGTCGTTTTAACAACAGGCACATCCAAGTTCGGCTGTGCCGCACCCATCATCGAGCCGCCCATAATAACCTTCCTCGGCTCGCTGATAAAACCTCCGCAAAAGTCAAACAACTCCCTAATCGAAGTCCCGATAGGAGCAAGAACATTTGCGGGATTTCTAACCGCCGGCCCGTCAACCGTCACAACCTTCTTTATAAGCGGCAGACCGGAAGCAACAAATCTTGCAAAAACAGCAACCGTAGTAACATTCGTTACAATAACACCAACATCGGCAAGACGGACTCCCTCCGGCACTATCCTGCCCGTCACATTATGAACAAGAACTTTCCTCTCACCCTGCGGATAAAGCGTCGGCAACGAATGAATTTCAACATTATCATCATACGCAAACGTCTCTTGCATCACCTTAATAGCTTCAGGCTTATTATCCTCAATACAAATCCCAATCTTCTTAGGTCTCATAAACTCCATAAGAAGCTTCACACCGACATAAACATGCTTTGAATCCGCCACCATCGTATTTGTATCTGATGTAACATACGGCTCGCATTCAGCACCGTTTACCAGAATATAGTCAAGCTCATCAAGATTCTTGATTGCAAGCTTAGGAGCTGCAGGATACCCTGCACCGCCAAGCCCCACCGCGCCCGAATCTCTGACAGCATTATAAAACTCTTGCAAGTTCCTGACAGACGGCTTTTTCACATCGGGAGACAATGTGTTAAGGCCATCAGATGCAATTGTGATTGAAACAGCCTTTTGCCCCGTTAACGGGTCTCTGTCGTTTATACTCTTGACACAACCCGAAACACTCGCGTGAATAGGAGCAGAAACATATCCGCCCATCTCACCGATGAGTTGTCCGAGCTTAACATCATCGCCGACCTTCACCACAGGCACAGCCGGCTTCCCCGAATGCATTTTCATAGGAATGCACACTTGCGCAGGAATCGGAAGCCTTTTAACCGTACTGCTCTCAGTATTCTTATTATGAGGTGGCGAAATGCCTCGAATTTTTCTCATACAAAAGCTCTCTCGTTGATAAATCCTTTATTAAGTAAGTATAGTAAAACTCCAACTAATAGTCAATTAGAGTTTGACTTGTAATGTTTAAATGGATATAATTTGACTATTAAGCAAAGAGAAGGGGTGGAGAATGCGTAAGAATTCAACAATCGCGGCACGTGAGCCTGTGCACCTCCCTCTTCCTTATTTAATGATGTTTATTGTAAACATATCATTTATTGCTATCGCATTTTTGCTCGATAACCCTGCAGACATTTTCGACGGACTCGTCAGAATAATATCATCACGCTCAATCCTCGTTACCGACTACATCGCAATCGGCGGTGTCGGAGCAGCATTTCTTAATGTCGCGATAGTCGGACTATCGAGCCTGACAATGCTGATAATATCACGCATAAAACCAAGCGGTGCAATAATCATGGCACTATGGCTCACAGCAGGCTTTGCATTCTTCGGTAAAAACGTCTTCAACATGATACCACTCACAATCGGTGTCTATTTATACGCAAAATACAAAAACGAACCATTCTCCAACTACACCCTCGCATCCCTGCTCGTAGCGACACTATCCCCCGTAGTCAGTGAAATGAGCTTCCTCGGAGCAGTCAGTATGCCGATTGAGCTATTTTTTGGCGTAATGATAGGCTTCCTCGTAGGCTTCGTATTCCCGCCAATATCCTCCCACATGGTACGCGCGCACAGCGGCTACGACCTTTACAGCATGGGCTTTGCCGGCGGACTCATCGCCACCATAGTAGCAACAAGCGCTCACAGCATGGGGCACGAGGTTGTCCCTGCAACCACCACAAGCTACGGCAATAACTTCCCGCTCGCAATCATGCTCTATTCATTTTCAATCGCAATGATTATCTGCGGACTCGTCATGGGCGACGAAGACAGTATATCGGACAATATAAAATCGAACTTCAAACAATACCTCAAGTTTCACAAACACTCGGGACGCCTGATAACAGACTACTTTTTCCTTTATAAATACGCAATATACCTAAACATGGGACTCCTGTGTGCATTCGCAACAACAGTTGTCTTACTTCTCAAAGCAGAGCTTGCAGGCATAGTAATCGCCGGAATCTTCACAATGGTCGGCTTTGCAAGCTTCGGCAAGCACATCTTAAACGTGACACCCATTATGATTGGTGCATTAGCATCAGCATATTTGAATATTTGGCCACTGACATCACCAACAAACATAGCAGCAATACTCTTTTCAACCGCACTGGCACCGATAGCAGGACAGTTCGGATGGGTGTGGGGTATAGTCGCAGGCTTCCTGCACGTTAGCGTAGCGATGTTTGTAGGCGAACTAAACGGAGGACTCAATCTATATAATAACGGCTTTGCAGCAGGGCTTGTAGCAATGTTCTTAGTGCCCGTTATTACGGTATCTGAAAGGATGCGAAAAAACCATGAGGAATAATCTCGAAATAGCACTTAAAATCTCAAGCGACCTGATGACATATTGTCACCACCACGGCGCAACGGACTACGAAACCAAAATCTCAGAAGGTGACGAATCAATAATATATGTAATTAACGCATATCCTGTTACCATCAACGAAGAGCAGCTCGAAGGCCTCGTAAAAAGGCTAAACGCCCCACGCCAGAGAGACGTCGAGCACGAATACTGGGAGCTAATCGGAGAATCCGAAGACTTCTCAGAGCTCATGCTCGTAGGAATGTCCTGCGACGAAGCAAAAGTCGACTACGCCAACTGCAACCTAACCTTCACCCTACTAAGACATTATTAGGAGAAACCAAATGATAAAAATGACAACGCCGCTTGTTGAGATGGATGGCGATGAAATGACTCGCATTTTATGGCAGCTTATTAAGGATAAGCTCATCTTACCCTTTGTTGACCTCAAAACTGAGTACTATGACCTTGGGCTGCAGCACCGCAACGAGACGAAGGACCAAGTCACGATTGATTCGGCGAATGCGACGATTAAGTACGGCGTTGCTGTCAAGTGTGCGACTATTACTCCAAACAAGCAGCGCATGGAGGAGTATCCCGAGCTGACGGAAATGTGGAAGTCACCAAACGCCACAATCCGCTCTATACTTGACGGCACTGTATTTCGAACGCCGATTACGCTCGACTGCATTAAGCCGACCGTCAGAACATGGGTTAAACCCATAACAATAGCGCGCCACGCCTACGGCGATGTCTACAAAGCCGCCGAGCTCATTACAGATGAGCCGGGCGAGTGCCGCATGACCTTCAAAGGTCAAAGCGGCAAAGAGCACAGCGTTGTCGTCCACAACGCTGACGGTGCCGCCGTTTGGCTTGCACAACACAACACGGATACCAGTATCCGCAGCTTTGCCCGCTCCTGCTTCCGATATGCCCTTGACACAAACCAAGACCTTTGGTTTTCCACAAAAGACACCATATCGAAAGTATACGACGGGCATTTCAAAGACTTGTTTAAAGAGGAATACCAAAATTTCAAACAAGCCTTTGACAATAAGGGTATCGAATACTTCTACACCCTTATTGACGACGCCGTCGCACGCGTTGTCCGCTCGGAAGGCGGCTTCCTCTGGGCGTGCAAAAACTACGACGGCGACGTTATGAGTGACATGGTCAGCTCAGCATTCGGCTCACTCGCAATGATGACAAGCGTGCTCGTCTCGCCCGACGGCAAATACGAGTATGAAGCCGCCCACGGCACCGTCACACGCCACTATTACAAATACCTCAAAGGCGAAAAAACCTCAACAAACCCCGTTGCAACAATCTTCGCATGGACGGGAGCACTAAAAAAGCGCGGAGAACTCGACAATCTCAGGGACCTCTCTGCCTTTGCCGAAAACCTCGAAAAAGCAACCCTCGACACCCTCGGGTCCGGTACAATGACCGCCGACCTCATCACCCTCGTCGATAAAAACACCCCCTCCCCAAAATCAGTCACTTCATGGGAATTCATAGACGAAATAGCAAAGCGGCTCAACTGAGCCGCTTTTTTCATTCCTTGAGCTAAACTAGCTCATATAACCCACCCTATCAGGCGAGAGCCATAACCTCCTCGAACAACACTATCAGCTTATCCGCTGTGGTCTGCTCGGGAATGCTTCTCGTTGAGATACCGTAAATCACAATGATATTTCTGTTCTCAAGGTCGCCGCCACTAAAGTCCTGACCGTCTTGAAGGACTATTTCCGTGTTCTCATCGATGTTAAACGCAATCATATCATTTTGGGAAATCATATATCCCTCATGCGGACCGTTATCCCATGAATGGAAGCGGTCAACCCTCACGTTAACGCCATCGGGCACTCCTGCTGCCAGCACTTCAATATTGTACTGCGGCGGATAAATCGCTGCAAGAAATACCGAAGAATGCCAACCGGTCACAAACTCTCCCACTTCAACAGTATCAGCAAACGGGAACACTGTAGTCTCATCACAAATAATCAATATCGCAGGACTACCCGAAGAATCTTCAACCTCAATATGAGTACGCCCATCTACAACATCAACCGAAACGACCTTGCCGCCTACTTGAAAGAATCCACCCGGTGGCGTTTCAATCGTAACATAACCGTCATCTCCCTGCCCGGGCAGAACTATATCGTCGATATTAATATCAAGTCCCTCATCAACTCCCTCATTTTCATCTAAATCAGGGCTTGCATCAGGCCCCGCACCTGCCGCAGGATTAACACCCGTCCCACCGCAACCGACAGCAACAGCAGCAATCAACCCAACAGCGAGCAATAACAATACAAATTTTTTCATTTCACTTACCTCCATCTTTGCCTTTCATAATCAGTTTAAATACTTTTCACACGTTATGACGAAAGTGCGAGAAAAAAGTTCCAATGCAGTTTTATACCTATTCGTCGGTAGTGCGCTGCCAACGGGCGGTATATCAATACTCTGCCCCTGTATTCGGGTCCTTAAACTCGGCAACCCTTGCGTTATACGCAATCATCGCCTCCTTCTCATAAGGCAACTCCCGCTCCGAAACACCCAGCAAACCGAGCAAATACCTCGTAAACGGCGGATTTATAAGCAAAAGCGGACCGAGCATATTCGTCGCAAAGAAGTTGTTCAAACGAACACCCTCCTCTGTCACCCCCGGTTTACGCCCTGCACCACGCAATGTATTAAACAACATCGGAACAGCACTCGTGCCGCCGCCGATACCACCGGCATCACCGCCAACACCGATACCACCACTGCGTGCACCTTCACCGCCATCCTCATAATTATGAGCAAACTGGCTCTTAAAGCCCACAATATCCATATCTCCGAAAGTACCGAGATAAATCGAACTATATCTCTTCATCATTTGACGTTTTGAAAAAAGCTTAAACAATCCCAAGCCCTCAAAGAAAGAACCATCTTCATTTTCAATACGCGTACCAAAAATATCCAAAGCATTTCCTGTGACAAGAAACACCTTACCGCTGTCAATCAGCTCCAAAATTCGCTCACGATGAGGCATTAGCAGCCCTGCCGCCAGCTCCTGCCCCGACTCCGTCATCGACCCCATATAAACTAAGTCTACATCACCATCAAGAAACTTAGGACGCTCCTTCATCGAAGTCTTAATAAACTCTGCTTCAGGCAAGCAGCGGTGCAAATACTCAACATTCATCGCATCACCAAACAAATTACAAAGCTCCGGAAATAACGCTTCAATCCTCATCTGCTTTCCACCTCCTTCACCACAGCATCACGAACCCGATACCCAAGCGAAAGCGAGTCAGTACCATAGAAAACATACACACTGCTTCCCTTAGCAAGCTCAAGCTCCTTCGCCGCCAGAACCTCCTGCTCGGAAACACGAAGCTTATCAGCCGCAACTCCTGCAAAACGAAGCCGCAGGCAATAATCAAGCGCTCTCGGACCTGTAGCGACAATACGTGTGATATCATCACTGCAAAGAAACTCAAAATCACAATCATACAGCCAGCTGATGTTCTCAGACCAAACCTTTGCATCACCAAGCCCGTTCATCATCAAAACAAGCTCTTTTTTCCCCGGCTTCGATGAGACATACTCAAACGCACGCGAGCAAGCAAGAGCATTACGCTCCTTACCCATGTGCATAATCACACGCACTCCGTCTACATCCGTTTCATTATATCGGGAATCGGGAATCGCCGCTCCTTGCAAAGCAGCCACACACTCATCTTGCCCAAGTCTAAGCTCACGAAGAGCCGAAAAAGCCGTCAAAGCATTATAAATATTAAACACACTGTCACCCGGCAGAACAATCTCACGCGAGCCGGCTTTCTCAGAAATAGATATAATACCCCTCGCCCTGTCAACACGACCCGAATAATCATAATCAGGAGATTTAAAGTCACAGCTCGGACAATGCGCACGCCCAATATGATGATACCTGCGATAATCAAAAACAAGCTCACTTTGACACTTAGGGCAAACCTGAAAATCATTAATCAAATTAATGCACTCAATAACATCTGTCTCCATACGCTCAATACCGAAATAAGCACGCGGATTGGAAGGCGCAACCGAGCAAGCTATCAAATCATCTGCATTCAGCAGCAGCTTCGTATCTTTTGGCAAATTTGCGGTCAATATCCCGGCGATATACTCAGGGTGGGCATTACGCATAATAGAGTCACGAAATAAATTTGTAACAACAATCAGCTCGAAGCTAATAAACGGAAAAATATGCATAGCTGAGCGTTCATCAATTTCCAGCACAGCAATATCTTTTTTCGAACGTCCGTTTAAAGACGTTCCGCTGATAAAAACGGAAACCAGCCCTGCTGCAGTATTTGAGCCATAAGAATTATTTAAGATACTTTTTCCGGTTTTCCCGAGAGCATCGGTCAGGAGATTCGAAACTGTTGTTTTCCCGTTAGTTCCTGTCACTCCTATAACTCGCGAAGGCTTTCCAACCTGCTTTAAAAACGATGGGCACACTCGCAAAGCTATAACCCCCGGCAGATAAGTCGCATTTCGCCCAAGGAGTCTCATCATTAACCGCAAGACTTTACAGCCCCATAATGCTATGAAAAACCGAAATCTTTCCATATAAAAACTATTCCTTTCGTTTGCCCCTTTACAGCGACATATTGTATACCGTATAATGAAAAAAGTAAATAGGGGGTCACCACTGTGATACTTGGAGATTACAAAACACCTAAATTCAATCCGAAAAAGCCGATTGTCGCTCTTACATTTGACGACGGTCCGACCAAACATACAACAAGTATCTTAGACACATTGCAGCAATGCGGAGGGCGCGCCAGCTTTTTCGTCCAAGGAGATAAAATAAAGGATAACAGAGGCAAAATCATTCGCGCTTTTAACATGGAATGCGAAATAATTTGTCACGGCTGGAATCATGCAGATTTCACTAAACTTCGTAAGAGAGAAGTGAAAAAGCAGCTTATCGACACAATTACAGAAATCGCCAGAATAACAGGAACCGCATCACTAATGTTCCGTCCACCTTATGGATTTATAAACCAAAATGTAGTTAAAATCGCTCAGTACCTCGGAGTTGCAATAGTTAACTGGTCACTCGACTCCTGTGACTGGGACGTAAAAGACGCAAATATAGTCCACGCACTAATAATGAGCAAAGTTAAAGACGGTGATATTATCCTCTGCCACGACGATTATGAATCAACAGCAATAGCAATGACTCGCGTTATCCCCGAGCTTCAAGCAGAAGGTTATCAGCTTATCACCGTCTCCGAAATGTTAAAACACAAATACGGCAGCATCCTGCCCGGAACAATCTACTACGACGTCCGAGACGAATTCGAAAAATGGGAACCCCTATTAAAAAAAGAACCCCCACTCGGAGAGTTCTTTTAATATCAGTCTTATGCACCAATTGCTTTCTTTGCAGTACCAATGAGCTGCGTAAACGCCTCAGGCTTTTTCTCGCCCTCGCTACACGACCCCGATGCCCACCCATCATATTTTCTTGCGAAGAAAACCAGATTATGAGAATCCGTATTCCTAATCATCTAGTGTTGTTTCGGGAAACCCAGAAGACTTGCGAAAAACAATATTTGGTGAATCAACTATTGTTTTTTTAAAGTTAGAAATGTTTTCATCTGATGTATCTAAGGTACTAACCAAAACAATCATAACACCTTCCTCCTCAAAAACTCCCCAATATGTTAATTGAAATTGGTTCTCCGGATTATTTGAAATAAAGGTGTCGATTTTTCTGACTATATCAAAAGGTCCTAGATCAGAAGATTTAGTGGTATTATGAATAAAACGAACATAGATAATCAGAGTTAATACAAGTAACGTGATTAATATTGCTACAATTATAACTGTGATTCTTTTCATTAATATCTACCTAACGAAAAAGCATTGTTAATACGAAGAGCTTTTGTGATAATTGCTTGCCCATCATCTGTTACTCCAATATTAATCCCAACTGTAGATGAATCTGATTCTACATAAACCACCCCACCACTATCGCCTTTTTGTGAGGAAAAGTTAGCAAAGTATTGGTCTGTTAAATGAACGGTTTTATTCATTAGTACTGATGCTGAGTAACTGTTTATACGACCTTTTCTTAGACCTGATTTCACTCCTTCCATAACAACAGTTATTCCTACTGGTGGAGTTGATATTGCAGTTCGCAAAGAAACCCCACTATTTGTTGTATTTGAAGGGGTAAATGCAGAGCTAGTAACAACATAGGCAGCGTCAACGTCTCCACCATATTGTCGCGATGTAACCACACCAACGACCGAACCACCGTTACTCAAACGTGCAAGTTCTCCTGTTTTTGATGTACAATGTCCTGCTGTTACAAAGCCATTCTCTCCAGGAGTTTTTCTTACTCTATACCCAATGCTTCCATTTCCATTTGTTAAATAGACATTTTTTCCTGGGTTTAAATTAGTGGTGGACAGTGCACATCCAAATGATTGTCGAAATTCAATGCACTTAGAGTCACTTATAGTACCTTTAAATCTGCTTATGTTATCCCTAGAGATGTCGTCTGTATAGACAACTAATGCATTTAAGTCGTCATATATTCCCCACGAAGTTAACTTGTGTGGATTTTCTGAAGTTTTTTCTGAAATAAAAACATCGATTTTATATTGAGTTTCTTTCATTTCATTATATGAGAATCTCGCTGTCGACAAGTTAACAGAGCCTTCTGATGAACATGTTAAAGATAACAACTCCGACCTATTGTGTTCGGTTGCATCTTCTGTTGTTAAAACAACTAACTCTCCGTCATCATTAACATATGCTCCTGCATAGTGTTCGGGGAACTTTCCACCCCATTCTTCTATGATTTTCTCAAACTGAGAAGATGAGATTTTTTGCTTAGCTAAAATTAAATCGTTCATACAATTCCTTTCTTAAAAGAACCCCCACTCGGAGAGTTCTTTTAATATCAGTCTTATGCACCAATTGCTTTCTTTGCAGTACCAATGAGCTGCGTAAACGCCTCAGGCTCGTGTATTGCTATTTCAGAGAGCATTTTTCTGTTGAGATTTACTCCTGAAAGCTTCAAACCGTGCATGAATCTTGAATAATTCATACCGTTAGCTTTACAAGCAGCGTTAATTCTCATTATCCAAAGCCTGCGAAAATCTCTTTTCTTTTGCTTACGACCGACATAAGCATAAGTGAGTGACTTCATAACGGCTTGATTTGCCATTTTAAATAGCTTAGATTTGGCACCCCAATAGCCCTTAGCTAACTTTAATATCTTTTTTCTTCTCTTACGCGTTGTAACCGCGCCTTTAATTCTGGCCATGTTGCTACCCCCCTCTATTTATACGGAATCATTTGCTTGATTGCGGCTTCGTTTGTGACATCGGCATAAGCACCCTTACGCAAGCCTCTTTTGCGCTTTGTCGACTTCTTGTTGAGAATATGGTTTTTATACGCATGAGCGCGCTTAACCTTCCCCGATTTAGTGAGACGAAAACGTTTTTTCGCCCCGCTGTGTGTTTTAATCTTCGGCATAACTATTTTTCTCCTCTTTCTAATGCTTGGTCTGCTTAGGAGTCAGGAACAATGACATGTGTCTGCCATCGAGTTTTGGATTTTTATCAACATTTCCAAACTCCGCACAATCCTCAGCGAATTTTAAAAGCAGTTTCTCTCCAATATCAGTGTGTGCCATCTCCCTGCCTCTGAATCTTATTGTGACCTTGAGGCGGTCTCCTTCTTTCAGGAACTTCTGCCCGTTTCTCAGTTTTACATTGAAGTCATTAGTACCGATACTCGGTGACATACGTATTTCCTTGACCTCAACAATATGCTGATGGCGACGCACTTCTTTCTCACGCTTTGCCTGCTCATAACGGTACTTTCCGTAATCCATGATTTTACAGACAGGCGGTGTCGAGTTTCCTGCGATTTTAACTAAATCAACTTCCTTCTCGATAGCAATTTTCATTGCATCTTCCGATGCCATAATACCCAGCTGGGTACCGTCCTCGTCTATTAGACGAACCTCCGCATCGGTGATTTCTTCATTGATTTGATAGTTTACGTTACTTATTACTAAACACCTCATTTCAAAATAAAAACGAATGCCCTCGCATCCGCCTGATAGACAACAAAACACTGTGTCTATAATCTTGACCACTGCTCGCTCACTGCGGCAGGGTGAGTACGGGGATGCCGTCCTGCTTACTATTACTCCGACAATATACACCCATATAGAGATATATGTCAAGAAAAAGTTTCCATGGAATTAATTTCTGTGTAATCTCGCATTAATCTGCATAGTAAAATGATTGTAATGAACTTTAAAACATACAAAACCCCCTACACCTTAGCGCCATACACTCCGGTATAACTCGGTAGGGGGAATTACTTGTAATGCTATACTAGCAGATTTTCCTCTTTCACCTTACCCGGTTTTGCTGAAATATCCTGTGTCACCGTCTGAATCTGTTATTGCCAGTAGTCCATTGCTCATGGAGACGGTAAATACATATTCACTATACTCGGCTGTTACCGTCAATGTGCTGCCCTGTAGTGACCAAGTCGCGTATTCCCTCTCGTCGGAGCTATAAACAGAACCATCAGCGGTAAACTCAACAAAGTCTGAACTCCAGAAGAAATAAGTATACCTGCCATCATGGAACTGCCATGTACCAATAAGGTCAGCCGCTGTCGCAGGGTTACCCGCAACAGGCACATCAGGTGCCGGAGGAACAGGAGTTGGTCCCGGAACACCGATACCCGGACTATCAATTATATCCATTAAACTGCCACCGATATTAAATAGACCTTCGAGATTATCAAGCAGTGACTGCCCCCAATCGGCGATATTAATGAATGTGATTTGTTGAACCGGATTTCTTCCCGTAGTTCCCGATATTTCAAGGTCTAAGCTCTCTCCCCAGAACGAGCCGCCAAACGGGTCATCAATTACAAGACTGAAGGAATCCCTGTCACTCGTATATCTGCCCGATAGAAGCGTGTTACGAGACCAATCATCATCAAAAATTACTTCAAAATCACCTCTGTCAGTCCATTCAATAATCAATTCCGCTTTTGTTTCCGACCATGCAAAATCGGTAGCCATTCTGAAAATAGTTTCTCCGCCACGTGTAGATTCATACATTTCCCACTCAAATGTGAAGGTCGCTCTTACACCACCCATACGAGCACTCATTTCCATCGTCCACAAATCATGAGCAGAATCTCCGAAATCAATCACTATTCCGGCACTTGCCATATCCCAATCGACACCAATATCAATATCCGTTTCAATACGGTAAAGTCTATCCCCACTGCCGACAAAGAACGCAACAACGATTTCACCCTTTAAGTCACGGGCAATACTACGCAGCTCGCTGCGCATCTCATTAAACATATCATCAAATGCCACAGCTCCATCAATCGCCGTTAACGTCGAACGTATTGATTCATCATTTTCAAAAATATCAAGAAACTCTTCAAGCACGTCAAGAATCATCTCAGCAGTAATTTTATACTCAATTTTATTTACGCTATGGCTTCTCCCGGACGATGAAATCTCAACTCTGCTGCTGCCTGACTCTGCTTTTTTTAGTAACTCTTTGAATAAATCCGTATATTGACTATCAAGAACGTCCGAGTCAACATCCATATTCAATAAATCCGAAAACATCTCAATAGCATCGGCAACCTCATCAATCTCTGACCTGCCGAGCCCAATCAGGTTAGCTAAAGAACGAAAGTCATCTCTGAACGTGGCGTAGCTAAACCCGTAAAAATTATCATCAAGCTGACTAAGCCGCGCAGCAATGCGTTCTTTATTTACATATATGTCAAAATCAAAATTAAAATCATCCCCAAGTAATCCGGCAGCCATTCCGTACTCTCCGACACTACCGGTTAGAGCATACTCCCTGCGCTGCGCATCTGAATGCAATGTAATACTTCCACGGGTATCTGTTGCCATTGTGCTAAGCCCAAAATCAACTGTAACAGAACCTTCTTCAAGACTATCTGAAAGTCTGCCGAAAATCTCAAGCGGTGTATTTTCCAGCCGTTTTTCAATCTCGTCACCAACACTTGCAAAAGCTCTGCCAATGGTTAACTCAGGCGAACGCCAGAAGAAGAAATATACAAATGCCGCTGCAGCGAGCAACACTGCAACACAAGCAACCGGAATAATAACCTTCAGGTTAGCTTTTTTGGCAGTACCCATAGGAGGCGACCCTCCCGGTGGCGGTGCGTAAGCTGATAGCCTTGCTGCGGTTGAGCGTATTGTTGCGGCTGTGCAAAATCCTGTTGCGGCTGCTGTCCGTAACCGGGCTGAGCATACTGCCCATAACCGGGCAACTGTTGCCCCTGATAACCTTGCGGTTGCGGCGGATAAGGTTGCGGCTGTTGCTCGTAGCCTTGCTGCGGCTGCTGTTGGTATTGCTGCGGCTGAGCAAAATCCTGCTGAGGCTGCTCAGTAATTACCTCTGTTGCATCTAATGATGACGGAGCAGGAGCAGGCGGAGCTTGCTCATTGACTTCAGGAGCAGGTGGAGCTTGCTCATAAACTTCAGGAGCAGGCTCATTGACTTCAGGAGCAGGCTCGGGTTGAGTAGACTGAACAGGCTGGTTGGTTCCCTCAATCATATTTGCTCCGCAATTAGCACAAAATCTACCGCCGGGGGTTACTTCATTTCCACATTGACCACAAAACATATTAGTACCTCACTTCGCCGTAATTATAATTTGTCCTACTATACACCGAAACCATCATCAATTTCAAGTTCATCTTCGATTTCGTCTTCAATGTCATCTTCGACATCATCATCAAAGTCGCTCTCAAAGGCTTCAACCAAAGCCGGCACAGTTGCACCCTCAAGCTTTCCGATACCATCTCCAACATCAAGCTCTTCAACACTTCTGAGCCTTCTGTTTATTGCTTTTGTTCTTCGCCCGACAATTTCGCTCAGAGTTCTGTCTGCTGTCTGTATTTGCTTTTGAGCCTTGTCGAGCATACCGCTAAACTTCGCAAATTCAGCCTTCACAGCGCGAAGAGTATTCCAGACATCAAGAGAACGCTCTTCAATCGCAAGCGTCTTAAATCCCATCTGATAAGAGCTCAGTAACGCCGCCAGTGTCGTTGTGCCGACAGCAATTACCTTATACTTCGTTCGCATCTCTTCAAAAAGCTCTACATTTTGCACAACTTCTGCATAAAGCCCTTCCGTCGGCAAAAACATAAGCGCAAAATCTGTTGTTTTCGGCGGCACGATGTATTTATCGGAAATATCCTTAGCAGAAACACGTATTGCCTGAGCAAGCGACTTGCGAGCTTCCTTCATCGCATCTTTATCTTCCGCATCAATCAAGCGATTGTAGTCCTCAAGCGGAAACTTCGAGTCAATCGGCAGCAGCATCGGCTCATCTCCATGACCCGGGAACTTAACTGCAAATTCCACTCGTTTGCCATTTTCTATCTCAACGTTTGACACATACTGACTCGGTGCAAGAATATCGGCGAGCAGCTTTTCAAGCCTTACCTCTCCGTAAGAACCACGCTCTTTAACATTCATTAAAGCATTGCGCAAGCTCTTCGTATCTGCGGCAAGACTTTTCATTTCACCAAGCCCCTGCTGCACACTCTCAAGCTGTTTACCAACAAGCTCAAACGACTGAGCAAGCCTTGTTTCCAATGTTTTTTGCAGCTTCTCGTCAACAACACCTTGTATCTGCTCAAGCCGTTTCTCATTACTCTCTTGAAGCGTCTTCATCTGCGATTCAAGCGTAGTATTAACTTTCTCAAGATTGCTCGCGCTATCACGCTGCACGGAAGAAAGCCTGCTGTCAAGCTGCATTTGAAACTCTCTAAGCTGCTTATTCGTCTCCTCACGATTACCCTGCAGTGTCGACTGAATACTCTCCTGAATAACCCCAAACCGCTTAAACTGTTCGGTAGTATTATCACTCATTTGTCTCGTAAAACTCTCCTGCTGCCGCGCTTCATTATCCCTCTGCTCTTCCTTGCTCCGCTTCAAAAGCTCAGCAATCCTATCAATCCCCGACTTGCTGCGCCCAAGCAGAACCAAAACCGCCACAACAACAAGCAGCACCACAATAACAACATTAAATATTAATTGAATCTCCATAACCTCTCCTCATGTGTCAGGGGGACGGTTCTACTGACACATTTTTATCCGTCTAGTGGCTTCTGTAATGTTTATACCACATTTAATAATCGTTTTCAATACAATGACAATATGCGTTCTACTCCAAAAAAACGACCATTCACTCCCTTTAATATAGTAAATCAATTTTTCTATGATATACTACTAATTTGATTAAATTGAAAGGTATTATCAGAATGTCAAAGCAAATCCATGCAAACTTTAAAAGTTTTGAAGATGCGCAATTAAATGTACGTAATTATATCGGACAACTCAACACAGCTCAACAATTGTTAAGCAGAGTTGATGCCTCACTGTGCTCTTCTTGGGAGGGAAACGGGAAATGTTCTTTTGAAGGACTGTCTAATGAAAACCATGCAATACTAAAAGCCCTAATTGAAAAGACAGAAGAGCTAAACAACGGATTACTAACTGTTAACGATGCTTTTAGAAATACAGATGAATCTCTGGCAAAGCGAAAGTGAGGTGCTTTTTAATGAACCGATGCAGATGTAATGATATTCGCCGTGCAAATAGTGAGTTAAGCAGGCTTACCAACGGACAAAATAACATAAGTACCGCAATGATTAATGCAAGCCGCGGAACAACACGTCTTTCTGCAGCTGCTAATTCTATATTCTCGGGTGTTTACTCTGGGAATAGAGATTCAATAGCAGACGCAATCGAATTTATTCTAACTCCTGTAATTGACACTATTGAGAACACAATGGGTGACATTGAAAGAGCGAAAGAAAGGATAACTAACCAGCGCACAGTAATGCAAAATGAAGACAAGCTATATCATCTGCAGCAAGATGATATATTTAAACAGAAGCAATAAAAGGGGGTATGTCATAATGACTGTCAAGTTTGATATGGACTTGGCTCGAGATTGTGTTGGTCAATATGAATCTGCAATCGATTCACTAGATGAAAATATTAAACTTATCCACAACACATATATCTCACTGCGCTCTAAAGGATGGAGTGGTGCGGCAAGTGATAAGTTCTCAAATAAGTTCTCAGATGTATATTATATGTGGAACAAAGCTATTGAGCAGCTTGAAAGTACCAAACAAGCTCTTGAGATAATCGAACAAACTGCTGAACCGATTCACAACATGAGCAGCCGTTTGATGTGAAACGCGAAAGAAGGTAATAATGAGAAGAATAGAAGTTGATTTCGAACAGCTTGGAAATGCCGCCACAGAAATATCCGGAATACTGAATAATGAAATATTATCAATGGAAAACGAGCTCAGAAGCGCCGCTAATACTATGGACGGCTTATCTATGGCAAACATCTCGGTTGCCGGCATTCAACGTGCTGTCTCAACTAGCGAGCAAGAGATATCAGGTTTACAAGGACGCGTTGAGAGTTTAGCTGAAGCAACACAACAATGGGATAATACCTCTGCTTCACGATTAGATCGTTTGAAATCAGGGCACTCTTTGCGTTTTGATTCAAATGGAATTGTTATGCCTTTGCAATTTTCTCAGTTATTGCAATCTTCGAATAATAAGGATGAGTCGTCTCTAGAAATTTTCTCACAGAAATTTACACATCTTCTTTTTCAATTATATAATACAAACCATCCAAATGATATGGAATTATTTATTCAAATGATAATTAACGAAATTGCAAGACTCCCACCTCATATCCTTCTTCGCAGAAAAGTATACAGTTCTAAGTCAGTGGTTATTCCATATGATAGAACAATTTATACTTTTGAATATCATGTTGATTTAAGAATGTATAACATTTCATTAGAAAATAAGGAAAGATTAAGAATTACACTTGAAAAACAAATGCGAGATATATTTGCTGTTAGTGTACCGTTTCCCGGAAGCGATGACGCTTCTTTACAAGCGGCCTTTAGTGGTAATATTGCAGTTGGAGGGCAAACAGGATTTGTAGGTACAGATGTTTTTCTGCTTAGTTTGGGTATTGCAAATATAAAACTCACATCACCACAAATTCACATTGTAGATAATTTCTCTTCATCGATAAGAGTAGAAATAAAAAGAGCACCTAATGATGGCTATAGACTTCCGAAAAAAGAATCGGCAACAAGCCGTATTTCGTGGGTAGAAAAAAACAAGGCTGCAATCATAGCAGCTGCACAACTGGCAGGTGAAGGGTTGGAGCAATTCTTAGGCGAATATGGCGAGGAAATTCTCATTGGGACTGCAATCGTTTGCACCGGTGCTTTAGCTTTAAAAGGATACGCTATATACGCTGCAGTAGCTACAGCAGCGCTTTTAAGATAAATTGCAGGAGTAGAATGTTTATGATCTTTATATTCATTTTAATAATTCTTTTCGCTGGGTTAACTATAAGGCGCTTATACATTAGAGCATTTTGGATTGCAACAACTGCTCATATTAAAAGAGAACCAAGTGAGTTTGGTCAGGAATTCATGGGTATTGGCGGTGCTTTAGTTTTAATAGAGTATGAGACTGATGAGGGACTTATAACTGGCGAATGCAAGTTCCCGACAAGCTCCGGTGGAGAAGGAGTCGCCAGTTCAATTAGAGGGAATGAATTTTGGAGAGATTTTGTTGGCACATGTGTTCCCGTCTATTACCATGCAACTTTAAAAAAAAGAGTTGTTTTTATCGGAAACATCTGGTGCAATGGCAGAAGTATAAGGATTACAAAAGGAAATGTTGAAGATTGGGTATATGCCTTTTTTACTCTGGTAAGCATAATGATATTAGTAGCAGTCTTATAGACAACGATTTTTCATAAAAACAGAAACGGATAAAACGAATGGATGTATTGTACAACATTAAAACATCAAAAAATGAATTTTCACTAGTTTATGGAGAGTATCCAAATCTTGGTATATCATTGTGTATACCTGATTTCCTTATTGATATATTCGATAAAGATAACAGTGAAGAACACGCACCACTAGAAATACCAAATATAATTAAAGTGTGCAAAACGTACGGTATTACATTTACACTCCACTCAACTAAAGCTGCTTATAATGAGAAAGAGAATAGCGAAAGGATTATAGCAGCAACTTTTTCATATCAAAAGGATATTATATCTCGTACTGCTCCCGGATATCAGTGTCATGAGGTTGCATGTAAGAAAATAAGCAATTTTTCTGTTTTTGTTCTGGAGTACTCATCTGAGGTTACAGAAAATAGAATGTATAATTTGTTCTTTATGTTCATGCATAATAATCAAATTATCTATGGGAACTTTTCGTGTTATATAGAAGATGCAGAGGAATATGAAATGGTTTTCAAGATGTGCGTAAACACCATAAAAAATATGGATAAGGATAAAAAAGAAAACTAAGGTTCTCCTGTCACATTTTTTATCCGTCTAGTAACTTCATGAAATGGAGCGATGAAAATATGGAGCGTAAAGATCCATTTATTATAATCGGAGTAATGGTTGTAATTAGTGTCACCACTCTTGGCATTCTTGTCTTCTTTTATTCTCTGTTTGATGAAGCCGGAGGTAGTTTAATTGGGGTCAGTTTTGCTTATTTTCTCATATTTATGACAATTCTGATTTCGGCTCCAATACTTTTACAAATAACCGTAAAACTACCGCAAACGCGAAAACCAATTGTGATATACATCATTATTGTCGTGCTTTTAATAAGCTCTATTTGGATTTACAGAAGCTTTATCCGAATAAATAACGTATTTGATCAACTGTATTACACACAACATACCGGGTTCGGTCACATGGAAGATGCAAAACGTATTGAAGGACCTATGCATTATGAAATGGGATTCACGGAAGTATGGTTTCGTGGTGATTCGTTAAATACTCCTGAAATTACTTTTTCATTTAATTATCCGAGTGATGAGAATATGAGAATCAGTTTTTATTGTTATTACAATAATGAAAGATTGCATTTTAGTTATAGGTATAACATAAGAACAAAAGAATTACTTCTAGTATCCCCCTTGACAGCTTCTTCAGCCTTCAGTGATGAAATTATCGGAGAAATTGAGGACCTGCCAAGGTCGTATTTATTCGATTACTTTCTACCGCTATGGCATGAAACGACGCAGTCAAGTACACGGTTTTCACCAGATAACTGGGGACGGTTTATAATTATAGAATAGGCAAATGTGTCAGGGGGACGGTTCTACTGACACATTTTTATCCGTCTAACGCCTTTCGCAGAATCTCATTTACCGTTTTTGGGTCAGCCTTGCCGGCTGTTTTTTTCATTACTTGACCTACGAGGAAGCCGAACACCTTTTGACTGCCGGCGTTGTACTCTGCAACCGACTTTTCATTCTCGGCAAGAACTTCTTTAATCGCAGTCTCCAAAAGCCCTGTGTCGCTTACCATACCGAGCGAATTCTCATCAACGTAGGCTTCAGGGTCAATATCCTGCTCAAAGACCTTGACCAGAACTTTTTTACCGACACTGCGGTTTATCTTGCCCGAGTCAACCATTTTAATTATAGATGCAAACTTCACAACATCAACATTGATATCCTCATCGCTAACATCTAAATCCTTTGCAATCGCAAGAAGCTCTCCCATTATCCAGTTTGACACATCCTTTGCTTTATCGCAATGCTCCATCGTACCGTCAAAAATACGTGCCAAATTTTGGCTGCCCGAAATTATCCTGCTGTCGTATTCGGGCAAACCTAGCTTTGCTGTCAGCCGCTCAAATTTCTCGTGCGAAGGCTCAGGCAGTGCTGAGCGCACGCTTTCAATCCACGGCTCATCAATACGCACAGGCATTATTTCGGGATTTGGGAAGTAGCGGTAATCCGCTGCTTCCTCTTTTTCACGCATCGAGTAAGTCATGCCGATATCATCATCCCAACGCCTTGTTTCCTGAACAAGCTTCTCGGCACCTGACTCGAGTGCGTCAATATGCCGCTGCGACTCAAACTCAATCGCTCTGGCTATCGCCTTGAGCGAGTTCATGTTTTTAATTTCCGTTCGCGTGCCGAGCTCCTTGGCACCATTTTCACGAACAGAAATATTGATATCGCAGCGCATCGACCCCTCTTGCATTTTACAATCTGAAATGCCCGCGAAGCTAAGCAGAAGCCGAAGTTTTTCGAGATACTCATTAACTTCTTCGGCGGTACTGAAATCGGGATTTGACACGATTTCGATAAGCGGCACCGACGCACGGTTGAAATCAACAAGCGTCATGCGCGACCTCGGCTCGTGAACGAGCTTACCTGCATCTTCTTCAAGATGAATTTGCTTGAGCGTTATGCGCTTTGCACTTTCAAGCTCAATCCAACCATTGGTGCAGACCGGTGCAAAAAACTGCGTTATCTGATAGCCTGTCGGTAAATCGGGATAAAAATAATTCTTTTTATCAAACGACATAACAGGCGCAATCTCGCAGTTTGTAACAAGCCCTGCCGCAATTGCAAGCTCCACTGCTCTTTTATTTAAAACAGCAGGCATTCCGGGCATACCCGAACACGCAGGGCAAGCATTCTCATTAGGGTCAGCACCAAACTTTGCAGAGCATGAGCAAAACAGCTTTGACTCGGTCGAAAGCTCAACATGGACCTCAAGTCCCATAACCACTTCATAAGACTTTGTCATAACCCAAGCTCCTCAACCTTCACTATCTTAGCATCCTGCCCGACACCCACAGCAGTCAAATCACATTCACACCCGACATTCGCAATATACACTCCATCAGGTGTTGCAAGTGATGGTAAACCGCACAAACGAGACAAAATTGCAGACTGCGCTTCAATAACATCATACCCCTCAAAATTGAGAGAATCCTTTATAAGTCGCCTGAGCCGCATTGCCTTATCGTAGTATCTATTATAGTTATCCTGCGACAATACCATCGCACCGAGAATAGCCGCAAGCTTAACATCTTCACCAAAAGCTTCGCTGCGGCTCTTAGTATAAAGCTCACTCAAGCCATGATACTCTACAGCCCTATGACCGATTTTAATCCCGTCATATCTGCTGATATTGTTCCCAAGCTCTGCACAGCACAGAGTTTGCATGACAGGCACAAGGGGGACAAAGGGACGGTTCTCTTGTCCCTTTGTTAAGACAGAAGAACCGTTCCCCTGTCCCATCGTTCCAAAAGCGCACTCTTCAAACATAGCACCATCTTTTGAATCATACCCTTGAATAATCTTCAAAATCTCAAACCCGACCTCAGGCGATTTGCACAAGACACCAATCTGGTCCATTGAAGTCACACACGGAATAAGACCATATCTCGACACAGTTCCATAAGTCGGGTGAATATAATAAAGTCCGCAAGCAGCCGCAGCACGACTGATTGCACCTGTGTAATCATTGGAAAGAACAAAATCAACCTCGTTGACCGCTTCGGTCAATTCCGAATAAGTGTCATTCACTCCCGAAAACAGACCACTCACTCCAAATTCGCTTGCTTCAACCCTTCCTGTAAGAAGAACACCCACAGCCTCAAGCCGCGTGACAACAGTTGCACTAAATGGTGCATTAAACCCCTCAAGCATTTTCGAGGCAGCACTCGCAGGCTTCCCCTTTTGCATTATCGAGCTTTCAACAATCCCTTTATATCCCAATCCCATATCAGCCCTCACTCTATAGCCGCAGGGACCCGGAAGTACCCATCACTCAGCTCATCGGCGTTACGTTGCTCCGCCGCATTTTTCAAAAGCTCATCTCTTGATATAGGCTTAGACGAAGTATCTTCACGCATAACATTATGCCGCTCTAAAACCGTCACAAGCGGCAAAATACCGCTCACATCGTAAGAGTCGAGCGCGGAAAATCCTTCAGAAACCTCGTGAAAACGCTTCTCCAGCACATCACGCTGTGCACTTGATAACTCCAGCATTGCCATTTTCTCATATTCAGCAAAAGAGCTCATTAATTCCACTCCCCTATTTTTTATCCACCGCACTGTCCAATATATCGGTCTTAAACTCCGCCCAGCTGTAGTTCTCCATGTATTCACCCGTATATAGGTCAACCGCATCCGGCTCCTTATCCAATAATCTGTAATAATCACAATCAATCTTCTTAGGGTCAACCGCAAGACTATTGCGCTTTCTCACAACTACATCATCAAAGCCGATATCTCGAAACGTCGCCATCAGAGCAGATATTTGAGTCTGCACTTGCTTATCGGGACTCGAATAATCAGCGAAATTTTTATATAAAATCGAACATATCTCTTGCGTCGCACAGCTTGTTCCCCTTTTGTGAACTAAGTACGCAAACAGCTCCTTTGCTTTCTGCCGCGGAAAAAGAAGCCTCTCACCATCAACAAAAACATCAAAATTACCGAAGCACTGAACTCGCAGCCTTGACTTAACATCGCTTTTATCAGTACTCATATCAGCAAGCTTACCGGCATTAAATCGAAGCCCCTTGAGCGAATCAGAAACAGCTTTTTCAGTTATCGGCTTTAGCAAATAACCGCAAGCATAGACAGAAAATGCATCGAGTGCATATTCACCATGACCCGTCGAAAAAATTATATTAACATCGGGACGTAATTCCCTTAGTTGCCTTGCAAGCTCAAGACCGTTCATTTCAGGCATTTTTATATCAAGATATGCAATATCGACATGACTCTCCTTGGCAAACTCAAGAGCAGAAAAAGGGTCATCAAAGCTAAGCAGCTCTGCTCCCGGTATAGCTGCCCGTATTGCCCACTCCAAATCGAGGCGTGATAAGTACTCATCATCAACGGCTATGATATTCATTTTATTCCTCCTGTTTACGTATCGTTATAGTTACAGTTGTTCCTTTGTTTATTTCACTTTGAACATCAATACTCCCGCCAACCATCGCCGAAAGGCGGTTTCTCGCATTTTCAATCCCGATTCCCGTATGGGTATTTTTATCATTATTCTTTTCGGGGTCAAACCCGACTCCATCGTCAGCAACAATAATTAATACATCATTGTTCTCCTCGCGTGTTGATACTGTGATAGTACCGCCTTTTCTGACACTTGTAACACCATGCCGCACAGCATTTTCAACAATCGGCTGAAGTGTCAGCGCAGGTATATCAAAATCCTGTACCGAAATGTCATACACAACATTAAGCTTATCCCCGAAACGTTTTTTCTCAATTGCAAGATAAGTCTCAACATGCTTTAGCTCATAAATAAAGCTTACAGGTCTGGTCATTGATAACGAATCAATATTATGCCGCAAATAGCTTGAAAATTCGTCAACAGTCTCGGCAGCAGCACCGGGGTCAGTCCTGCAAAGTGTCTTAATAGCTGTGAGCGAGTTATATATAAAATGCGGCTGAATTTGGCTTGTCATTGCCGCAATCCTGCTTTGTACAAGCTCCAGCTCCTTTTGCATAATTTCCAGCTCTTTTCGATGCGAAAGCTCGCTTTGCAATCCGGTATAAAAAACAAGTAACGTCAAGGTTGTCGCAACATCAAATAGAGCATTCACCCCGTCTAAAACCATTACTGCCGCAAGAGCGATACCGGGCAATAAAACATAGCATAATAAAAAGCCAAACTCCTGCACTCGAAGAGCTTTCCTATACGCAATTATAGCACCGCCGTTTACAACGACAACAACCATACCAAGAGTAGTTGCAAGCAGATGATAATTCCCGTGCATAAACCTATTCGTCTCAGTTATAGTAAAGTACATTCCGTTAAACAGTGACACGAAAGTTAAAATTAAATTAATGCCACACGTCACAAACACTACGCGGAAAGCATTTATGGCTTTTTTAGATAACGTAATTTTTGTTAATAAAAACGACATGAAATACCACGTAAATATCCCGGCGAGAATAACGCCTAATGCAAACGAAAGAAATGATGCCGCCCATAAAATCTCATGTATGTATGGTCTAACACTGCCGGCAGTAGCATAAATCACAATGTCAACAGCAATAACAGCAAGCTGCCCGATTACCAGCATAATAAAGATTTTCTCAAGGTTTTGCTTTAAATGCGTAACAACCAGTGCACAAATCAACAGCACCAAGCAAACAAGCCCGCTAAGTGCGAGAAGTGATACGTTAATGAGATAGTTTGTAACCATTAATGATATCTCCTGTGCTGCAACAAATGCTAAGAATAAGAGCATTTAGCAATTTGCAATTATACCACAAAACCGCAGAAAATTCAACACTTTGATACATTCACACATTATCTTGATGTGCATTGACACAGCCGTACATTTTGTATTACAATCATAATAATATATACGACTTTTTAGTCATAATGACAGGGAAGGAGATTGCCTGTGAACAAAGTTTTATTATGCACAGAGACATTACCCGAAGAAACACGAACAGCACTTGTCCCGGGGCACGTGAAAGCACTATGCGAGATGGGATATGAGCTATATGTTCAAAGCGAGGCAGGGCTGACAATCGGATTCTCCGATGATGATTATGTGACAGCAGGTGCAAAAATTGTCAGCACAGTCCAGGAAGGCTACGACATCTGCGACATCATCGTTCGGATAAACAAGCCGACAGAAAACATAAGCGGCATTCGCGAGAACACTCTTCACATCAGTTGCTTTGATGTCTTTAACGAGCGAGAAGCTCTGCAAGAGTTTGTAGATGCAGGCATCGGCGTGATAAGCCTTGAAATGATGCCTCGCTCAACAATCGCTCAAAAAATGGATATCCAAAGCTCGCAAGCATCACTCGCAGGATATTATTCAGTCATTCTTGCAGCCTCAAGACTCCCGAAAATTTTCCCTATGATGATGACCCCTGCAGGAACAATATCACCGGCAAGAGTCTTTATAATAGGTGTCGGCGTAGCAGGACTGCAAGCTATCGCAACAGCAAAAAGGCTCGGAGCAAGAGTCGAAGCCTTTGATACAAGACCTGTCGTTGAAGAAGAAGTAAAATCCCTAGGCGCAAAATTCGTAAAAATCGACCTTGGCGAAATGGGTCAAACAGAGCAAGGTTACGCGAAGGAATTAACACCCGAGCAAGTTGAGCTTCAAAGACAAGGGCAAGCAAAGGTCTGCGCCCAGTCAGATATCGTAATAACGACGGCAAAGGTCTTCGGACGCAAAGCTCCGCTTCTTCTCACAAAGGATATGATATCGCAAATGAAGCCGGGCTCGATAATCGTTGACATGGCTGTTAAAACAGGCGGTAACGTCGAAGGCTCAAGCCCCGACGAGGACGTTGTTCTTGATAACGGCGTTTTGATAATAAGCGGAGACAGCTTGGAGCGCGCCATACCAAAGGACGCATCAAATATGTTCTCAGGTAACATCTTTGCGTTTCTTGAACACTTCTGGGATGCCGAAAGCAAAAGCTTTAAGCCCGAGCCAAACGACGAGATTATTAAGGGCTGTCTTATAACACTCGACGGTAAAATCATCCACGAGCGATTTAAGGGAGGTTAAGATGATATTTTTATTACTGGTCTTTATACTGATAATAGCGACCTTCCTCGGCAGGGAGCTTATCTCAAAAGTACCGTCACAGCTGCACACGCCGCTTATGTCTGCAACCAATGCTATTTCTGGAGTAACCGTTCTGGGTGCACTTGTTGTTTGTGCAGCAAACACCGACGATACTCTAATTCTTGTCCTCTCATTTATCGCAATCGTCCTTGCAACAATTAACACCGTCGGCGGATACGCTGTCACCGACAGAATGTTAGGTATGTTTCGTAAAAAGGAGGATAAGAAATAATGAACGAATTAAACTTATCCGACCTAACCAACCCCGCGTTTGCGTTAATAAACCTTGCGTATATGCTCGCTTGTGTATGCACAATAATCGGAATAAAAATGCTCGGAAAGCCCGGCACCGCACGCCGCGGAATGCTCATATCGGCAGCAGGAACAATTGTTGCTGTAGCAGCGGTATTTTTCGACGGACAAGTCACGGATTCGTGGAATATCGATAACGTACTTCAAAACGGCTATTTCTGGTGCTTCATCGCGATATTTATCGGCTCGATAATCGGAATAATCTGGGCAAAAAAGGTGCAAATGACAGGAATGCCCGAGCTTGTAGCGTTGTTTAACGGATTTGGAGGGCTAGCTTCGGCGCTTGTTGCGTTCTCATCATTTTACGCACTCTTCAAAGTAACCGGCGGCTACGAATACAACATAGTACGCGACATCTCAACATCAATAGCAATTTTCATAGGAATAATCACATTCTCAGGCTCGATGCTCGCATGGGGTAAGTTATCCGAGAAAATCACGGGCAGAGCAATCGTCTTCAAGGGTCAAAAATTGATTAACCTCGTACTGCTCCTTGCAGCAATAACAGCAATGGTAGTCTATGTCACACCCGGTCTTGACGACTATAACCTCATTGCAGTAGTTGCACTCTGTGCAATCTCAATCATCTTCGGCATTACCTTCGTTCTGCCGATAGGTGGCGGCGATATGCCTGTGGTCATATCGCTCCTTAACAGCCTGACAGGTATCGCAGTTGCAATGGCAGGCTTTATAATCACCAACACAATGCTGATTGTCACAGGTGCATTGGTTGGTGCCTCAGGCGTTATTCTAACCCTGATAATGTGCAAAGCGATGAACCGCTCGCTTGGCAATCTGCTCTTCAGCGGATTTGGCGCGACCGACGCTGCAGCAGGCAAAGGCACGGGTGCTGAGCCGAAATCAATATCCGTCGATGACGCTTATATGATTTTAGAGGCTGCCGAGTCGGTCGTCTTTATCCCCGGCTACGGCATGGCGGTTGCACAGGCACAGCACGTTGTCCGCGAGCTTTCCGAGAAGCTCGAAGAAAACGGTGCCGAGGTCAACCACTGCGTCCACCCCGTAGCAGGGCGTATGCCGGGGCACATGAACGTCTTGCTTGCAGAGGCTGACATTCCTTACGAGCAGTTAAAAACAATGGAAGAAATGAACCCCGCAATGCCGATGCAAGACGTTGCAATAGTAATCGGCGCAAACGACGTAGTCAACCCCGCCGCCGAATCAGATAAATCGTCACCGATATACGGAATGCCGATTATCAAAGCACACGAAGCCAAAACAGTCTTCGTGCTCAAGCGCGGCAAGGGCAGGGGTTTTTCAGGCATCGAAAACGAACTCTTCACAATGCCGAACACCCTGATGATTTACGGTGACGCCAAATCAACAATCGCCTCCCTCGCCGCCGAATTCTCATCAGAATAAGGAGCTTTTATGTTAGATAAAACAGTGCCTTACGCTAACCTGAAAATGGTCAGAAAGGCAGGGACGCCAATCCCCGACTTCCCACTACCAAGCGGCTTCAAGTTCGTCCTATACAAAGACGGCGACGAAGCCGACTGGGCGAGGATTGAAACCTCCGTCGACGAGTTTGACAGCGAGTTTGCGGCACTGCTTCTCTTTAAGGAGCAGTTTATTCCGCACTCTGACGAGCTTAAACGCCGCCTCGTTTTCATCGAAAACGAAAACGGCATTAAAGTAGCCACCGCAAACGCATGGTGGTCCTTCGTCGACGGCGAGCGTAGAGCGTGGCTCCATTGGGTAAGTGTAGACCCGCTCTACCAAGGCTTAGGTCTCGGCAAAGCCGTGACCGTAAAAGTAACCGAACTTCTCAAAGAAATCGAAGGTGATGTAGACTTCTACCTAAGCACCCAAACATGGAGCTACAAAGCCATCGACATCTACATCAAATGCGGCTATATCCCCACCGACGAAAAAGCCCTCTACCACGGCAAACACCGTGACTATAAAAAAGCCCTAAAAATCCTCACCAAACTCAACAAAAAACGGCAAAATATTTGACATCCCACCATATTCATGCTATCCTTTATACAGATGGACGGCTTCCGTGCCAGGATGGTCGCTCCTCGAAGTTAATAGTACTTGAAGGAAGCGCCATGCCTTGATTTAGTAGGGTATGGTGTTACTTCTTCTTATGGAAGATATAAACCACCAATTTCACAATGGCTACGATGAGCATTAGCAATGCTAAAGTTTCCAAAAGTGTCATGCATCCTCCTTTCAGAGGAGCAACCCCGCCATCCACCTGTATAAAAGTAGCATTAATGCTTACATACCTTATGCACTCTCAACCTCCCTCCTCTTTCGCCCTCGCAACGCGACCCCGATGCCCACCCATTCCAAAATAATTGACATCCCACCATATTCATGCTATCCTTTATACAGATGGACGGCTTCCGTACCAGGATGGTCGCTCCTCGAAGTTATTATAGCTTGAAGGAAGCGCCACACCTATTCAGTTGGGTGTGGTGTTACTTCTTTTTACAGAAGATATACACCAACTTAATAACAGCGACAAGAAGCATCAGCAATGCTATGGTTTCCTGAAGTGTCATGCATCCTCCTTTCAGAGGAGCAACCCCACCGTCCATCTGCATATCTCACCATACCACACGAAAAACCAATGTGTCTATACACATCCACTTCACCATTTCCCCTTGCAAACGTAGAGTTTTTCACACTTTCAACACCGAACAACAATAGTTTTTCTACATTGCATTATGAAATTTCACAATCAAATTCATATAAAATATTTCCCACCGCATCAAATATCCACACCCTAACCCCAACGCAAAAGAGCGGCTCATCGAGCCGCTCTTTCTTTATTGTGACACGGAGTACTTCCAAGTACCTCGCAACGCCTTGCCTGCAAGGCAATGCTCCCCCTGCCACAACCCTCTTTTACGCTTACGCTTTGCCGCGCGGATTCCCGTGCACCTTCGCTGTGCGACCGCCGGATGACATAGCCACGGCTTCGCGAACATTACCGACACCACGCTCCTTAGCGTTAATACGCCGTATCACTATCGCAACCGCGACACCTGCAACCAGCGAAGTCGCAAGTCCCAGCACGAGCAGCACAAGCACCGATTCGACACCTGTTCTCGGCAATCCGCCGTTGTTATCCTTATCAGATATGATACCGCTTCCGCCGCCACCACCGGTGCCCGTATCAGGTATAAACCGCAAGTCTATTTGCAGTGGCACAGGCAGCCCGTCAAGCTCAACTATGATACTTCCTTCGGTTATTCTTCCGGTCTTAACAACCCTTTCCTGTCTACCGGCAATCCATGTATCAAGCTCGGTAGTGAAGTAACCATTCACATCAGGTATTGCAAACACAGGCTCTCCAAGCTCACCCGTCAAGTCGTTAAGGTTTCGTATGACGACATAATCCCAATCAACCCTATACCCGGGGTCAGGCTTCCCATAAACCGATGTCGCGATATACGGCATACCCGTACCCAAAGCCGGAACACCGTCAGCATTGTTATTCGCAGTGCCGCCACCGTTAACCACAACAGTTCCGCCTGCATTATTCTCCGTCACATTATTGACAGCAAGCGTCGGCACAAACTTAACTTCGATTGTGACACTAAACGGCATATCCGTTACATCATCACTCAGCACAAGCAGAACCGTATTACCAACGAGCCGGATAGACGCATTGACATCAATAAATCTTTGCAACGCTTCCTTGTTGTCAGTTTCTACTTCCGTTAGCGGCTTAACAGTGGTTCTGTCATCACTCATGTAATCCCGAATCGTAAATGATATCTCTTTACCCAAGTCATCCCAGTCAATAAACGTAACTGTGAAGTACTCGCCGAATGTCCAGAATCCCTCAGGCTGCCACATAACTGCAAGCGCACCCGGAATCTCCTCGTCATCATCTCTGAAGTTCGGTATAGTGTTCGAGCTGCCTCTTCTTTGAACCCTTACCAGACCTCCGGCATTAGTTAAATCACTAGGTGTATTTACGCCTTCATTCGGTGTAATGTTAACGATGGACACCTCGCCCAGTAAGTCGTTGTCGACGAAAAATTGTGTCGGACTCATGCTTGTCTTTCCGCGCATAAGCGAATATGAGCTTTCTGCAGTTATATAGTTCTCATGCTCCAACTCAACAACATTATAGTTTATTCCCTGTGGTACATTCTTGAGAACAAAGCCTTGCCCTGCAGAAATTTTAATGTTTCCGTCTGTTAAATGTCTCACATCACCTATCTGCTCACCTGTAACTGTATCAACAACAGTGTACGCGTGATGATTATACAATCTTCCCGGGTTTGCCTCCGTAATATCAGCGTAGGAGAAATATACGTTAAAGGTAAACGTAGGTGCTCCGGCTTGATACCATCGGGGTCCGATATTTGTTCTCTTGTCAACTTGTATCTCGGTAATCGAACCGTCGAGGAAGTTTACGAAATCAGCTTCGACGATATTACCGTTTGAGATGTCCCTTTCACCGATTGTACTGTTATCCGGCTGCGCTGCTCCGGGTAATACAGGGGCACGTACCAAATCTTGGGTATCCAGTTCATAACCTTCGGGAATATCCTCTTCTCTTTCGCGAACCGCGTAAAGTCGCTGTTCAAATCCACCGCCATCTTTCGGTACATATCCGGCAAGCCCGAAGCCTGTGATTGTAAATGTCCATTCACCAAATTCTTCACAACCGGTTTTATCCCATACAATCGGGTCATATTCAGTTTCCGGAAGAAGCTTCCAGCCTTCAGGATTACCAAACGGCATCGTTTCGTAATACCATACCTCAAGCTTTAACGTATCCGGTCTTGTTCCGAATACATCATCACCGTCAATCCACCCTTTAGTACCGCTGATTTGAATTGTGGTTACATTAATTTTATTCGTAACCGTAGTCCTAAACCCGCCGGTAATAGATGCTGTTTCTGATGAAAAGCTATAGTGGTTATAATTGGTGTCACCCATAGTGCCTTTTGTCGGGTCTGTTGGATCTGGCAAGAAGTCAATGATACCGGTCGCTGATGTTTCAAGAACTCTGTATTCCCACGGCACTGCAGTTGTTCCGCTTGTATCAAACTTAGGCAAATTCGAGAAACGCGGCACAGGCGTCGCTGATGTTGTTACCAGCGATTGTTCTGCTGCAGCAGCAGGATAACCCGTGCTGACAGTTAACACCTCAGGACTTACGTACGACACATCAGCAAACGCACCGCTTCCCGACCTTCTTTGAAGTGTAAACGTCAATGTATCAGGTCTAATCCCGTAAAGGTCTCTATGGTCATCCCACACCTTCAACACTTCAACATTTACCGTATCAAGCGAGTTAGTCACGGTCGCTTCATGAGTCCTCGCAGGAGTATCTTGAATACTGCCGTTAATCGTATTTGCATTTGCTGCACCTAGGCTTGCAGTGCCTGTATCATCAAGCGTATACGTAACTACACCGGGTAAATACCCTGCAACAGGCACTTCTTCAACGGAGTAGAAAATAAGTGCACTTCCGGTGGGCGTTCCTGCAATATTTCGTCTAATCGGCAGATTATCCCAAGTATGCGTCCAATTTGCACCCGGATTCGTAGTTCCTGAATGTACTGTCACAGGAGCTCCTACGTTTTGACGCCCCGTAGTTCCGGCGGCATTTGTCCACGAAACGAGTTGCAGCTGAACCGAATCAGGTCTTGTATCGTAAACGTCGTTTTGGTCATCCCAAGCTTTTGTAGCTTTAATACTCATAGTCTTAGGCGTATAGGTGTTACGCACGTTGACAGCCGTGTCACCTGCCGTAACCTCAGCAACCGATGAACCGGCTGCAGCACCGCTTCCTGCAGTTCCTGCACCATACACACCGCCGCCCACTTGATACGCGATAGTATAATCAACGTATGAAGGAGTACTGAGCGGTAGCTCACGCACATGATATGTACTCGGTGTTACACCATCTTGCCTGAACTGCGGCAGATTCGTCCATGTATGTGTCCAGTTAGCACCCGGATTCGTACTGCCCCCATGTAATCTCACTTGTGAGACAACTTCTTGCCCCGATACATTCATATCGCGGATAAGCTGCACATCAACCCATTCAGGTCTCACACCGTCTTGATTAAGACCGTTTGGTGTTGCTGTCCCGTCAGCCCATACCTTCGTAACAGTTATATTATCGCGCCTTTGCAAGTCATTAGTCACGGTAACACCTGCTGACGGTGCACCTGCAGCGCTTACAGTGCTTCGGTAGCTGTACGGGAACACCGGTGGTGTCGAATCGGGATTAAACATCACAGTGCCAATCCTGATTTCTCTCACAGTATACTGATAAGCAACACCTGCACCGTTTTCTCTCGGCAAGCCTGTAAATGTTGCCGCCCACGGTGTTGGCGTTGATGCCGCACCAAGTATTCTTGTAACATTACCTGGATATTCAATGAAATCACCCGTCGTGCCAAGTCTGAAATATAGCTTAACTTCAACATCAGGCTTATCTGCAGTCGGAATTACAAACTGACTTCCATAATCCGTCCACACCTTGTTGACCGATAAATCAACCCTACGAAGCGTGTTCGTAACAGCCGCCGTGTGATTTGCACCTGTAGTAACCGTTATATCTCCGCTAATACTCGTTGCAGCACCGCTGTTATACACATAAGTCGGGTCATATCCGTAGAGTGTCGCTGAACCTCCTGCTGTTCCATCGTTTCTAAGCTCTACAATTCTGTAATAAAGCGGAACGCTGTTAGCCGGACTTCCGCCGCCACTAGTATTTCTTCTAATCGGCAGGTTCGGGAATGTATGCCCATAGCTAACAGGAGAAGAAGTTGCAACAGTTTCCCAATCTCCTATCGCTGCATCAGGATTAGTAGACCTAATAAGTCTGTACATCACCGTATCAGGGCGCGTTTGGTTAGGTGACACAAATGGGTCAGCCGCCGGATTCCACGTCTTGGTAACAACAATATTCATCACCTTAGGTGTGTAAGTATTCCTGATAAACACTTCGCAGTTTTCCGGTATTGAAGCACTTGCCGTACCTGCTGTCCAGCTTGTGTCAGCGGGGTCAGGTGTATTGCCAACACCAACCACCTGATATCCCGGTGTGTAAACCGCTCCCGTAGGCAATGACGGCAGTATTTCGCGTACTGTATATACGCTTTCAGTTTTGCCGTCGGCCTGATACTTAGGCAGATTATTCCACGTATGCGACCAGTTAGCACCAACACCTGATGTGTTTGCACTTAAAGTCACAGCTGCGGAATTAGCAACTCCGTCACGAACCAGCACCACCTGCACCGTTGCAGGTCTTACACCGTCTTGGTTATTATTATCATTCCATCTTTTTGTGACGGAAATACTCGTCCGCTCAACAAGCTTATTGGTAACTGTCGCAGTCTGGTTACCGCCAGCTGCTCCCGCTCTTGTAACATTACGTTCATAGCTGAACAGCGGGTCTCCATTATTTGGATTGGCTGTGGGTAGATAAGTTATCGCCGTACCATCGATATTCACTTCTCTGACTGTATACAGATAAGGTGTGCCTGCATTATTCTCTTTAGGCAGATTAGCAAATGTATGTGCCCATGGTGTCGGTGTTTCCGAACCGTTCAGTGGCGCGGTAGCTGCAGAACCTGTCGCAGGAGTCCATGTAGTGCCGCCGTCCAGACTCCATAATACTTGAAGTTGAATCGGACGCGTCGGCGAAAACTCATTAGTACCAAGCGCCGAGCCGTCAGCCCTCTGCCAGTTCTTCGTCACCGCAAGCGACACTGTGTCGAGAACATTTTTAACCTCAACAGTTGTCGGCGTTGCTGTAGCTTGAGGAGTATTGTATGTGTACTGTATTGTCGCAGGTGTTATAGTTGCCGTGTAAGCTTCAAGCGTCTTAACCGGTGTAGAGCAATCACAAGGAACTTCAGCTACTCTAAAGTGGTAAGGTATACCTTCACCTCGAGCAATAACTCCCGTCCAACTCACTGTCACCGGAGTCCATACCCCTGCAGTAGGACTTAGCAGTCTATTTGCACGATTAGTAGTAGCATTGCCTGTTAATGCATCATCACTACCATCAGGATTTGAAACTGCATCAGGTATTGGCGCCCATGTGCCAATATTTCCTGTGGTGCTTCTCTGCAGCTCTAAATGCACATGAGGTGGACGTATAGTGTCTGCACCAACCCCGGTAACACCTATGCCCGAATCATCCCAAGTTTTTGTTGCCTCAATATTGAATCTGATTTTTGTGTGGCTGTTTTCAAATCTAAAAGTTTTTGGAGTTGCAACAGAAGATAAATCAGTCGGAGACGGGTCGTTAAGCATCCATTCGTTATTATCATTAATACCCGTGCTTGTTAACTCATATAAACCCCTTGCCGCTTGCTCACCGGGTGCACTTCCGACAAGCTCTTCCGTTGTATAGGTACTTGGCGTGGTTCCTCCCGGCCTATACGCAGGAACTTGTATTGTTACACCGGAAGTTTGCTGTCCTTGAGTGAACGGTCGTGTCATTGCTTGAGTCGTTGCGTTGCCGTCACGAACAATTCTGAATGATATAGAACCCCACTGTGTTATATCACTTAAGTTAGTTCCCGGTCTCAATCCATCATGGTTATCATTATCTTTCCATTCTTTTATTACAAAAATCGGAATCGTCGCAATGGTATTAATCACATTGCCATCTCCGTTATATGTAACAGTATATCCACCACCTGCAGTGTTGCTGCCATGAGCACCGCTCGGAGCGTTTGCACCTGTACCGGTAACTTGGTGCCCGTCACTGTCTCCGCCGATATGAGTCTCTATCATGCGGTACTCTCTTGGAGTTCCGGCAAAGTCATTGTTTTGCGGCAGCAGTATTCCAAGCTTTAACGGATTAATCACAACCCCGGACGAGTTTACTAAGTGAGCTCTATCAAACCTGTGTGTTACAAGCTCGGTTCCCGGTTTTGAATAATGTAAATCCCGCCATGGATCACTTGAATCCTTCACGCGATACTGAACCTTAAAGGTTAAGCTATCAGGCAGCATCAATCCGGCTTCGCTGGCATCGATAGCCTCAGGACCACCTGTCGGTCCTTGTCTCATCCATGTCTTTGTAATTTGAGGTTCAACAGATTTCATTGTATTTCTGAAGCTGGCAACAAAATTATCCGATACCGTAGCCGCACGAACCCTAAAATTACCCGCAGGTACAGCAGGAGTGCCGACTGCATTAGCATTTGTACCCGTCACTATACTTGCGGTATAGTGGTTATTTACGGGTAATGCCGTAAATGGTGCGGGATTACTAGTTCCATTATTACTCGGGCAAATCTCTTCAACAAAGTATACATACGGCACACCGGTTACCGTGTAACGATGAAGTGATGCTGTTCCTTGAGGTATCCGTGTTGTTCCATCAGCCAGATACAGGGCACCTACTTTGGTGTCATTTGCATTAACAGTGTAAGACCAGCGATTTGCATTAACACTTTTGTTCCATTCAATAGTTACAAGGTCAGTAATATCATCCCACGCCGATCCTGTTGCATTGATTGCTCTATAAACTCTCAGAGCTACATCTTCCGGTCTTGTATTAAATCTATCGTTTCTGTCATTCGCCCAATCCTTATTACCACTGAGCAGCACAAGATTTTTTCTTGAGTCAGTGCTGCCATCATAAGTATTCAGAGCAGTCAGTGCATAGTTAAAGCTAGCCACTGTATATGGCTGTGTAGAATCGACCGGGGGTGTCGGGTCGGCGGCACTTCCGTCATCGCGAACCGGTGGAATCGCAGGCGTTCCGGGGGTGCCGGGAACAGCCGGGACCTCGATGCTGTTACTTGTAAAGACATACCCATCCATTTTCTCTTTAAGGAAGTAACGGTACGGTTCTCCATTGACACCATATCTTAGTAGTCTATTTGAACCTGCCATTTCTTCAAATGTGTGCTCTTGTGTTATATTGTCCGATTTCCATTCAAACGTCGCTGAACCGAGCAGCTCCGGGGAACCCAAATCTGCGCCACCAAATGTCATAACACGCCAAAGCTCTATTGTTGCTACCGGTTCTAAGTTATGCGGTGGTGTCGGGTGATACGGTCCAAAGTTCCAAGACTTAACAACAGTCCCCGATATAATCGGTCCATTCGGATTATACTTGTTAGTAACGTCCATCGTAAAGTCATTATATACCGGTGCGAGATATCCTGCCGGCACACTTGTCTCAACTGCACGGTATTTCTTATATATACCAAAGTCGTCGTATTTCGCTACTCTTGCTTCTGTGCCCGGTGTACCTGAGCCTACTACTGTGAATCTAAACTCAGTTGCTCTGTTTGCCAGTGTTGCAGTATTTACATTCGGAACGTTATATTCAACTGCGTCAAAGTTACCCTTATGCTGTCCGTCTTGTTGGCGAAGTGTCATCGTAATCGTCGGATAACTATTGGCAGTTAGACCACCCGGGACATTCTCCCAGATTTTCCTGCCATGCATACCGCGAGTTTCCTCACGTCTGTTAATAATTATACCGTTATTACTTACTTTTTTAACACCGTCAGCGTTAGCATCAGTACTGTCTAATGGTCTTGTGCGAACACCACCCGCGACATTTGTTATTCTATCTGCATCGCTCCAAATCCAATTTGGCGCAAGTATCGGTGCAGGATTGGCCGCAACCGTATTCCAGTAATACGTCTTATACTCACCGGCATTTGGCATATTTTCATCTACGAAGTAGAATATCTCTGTACCTGCTGGTACAGCACCTATAGCCACGGAGGTGTACCTCGGTAAATCGATAAACGTACATGTCCAGTAATACTCGTTGCGGTTTCCGCCCGATGTGGACCAAACATGCTCTGCAAACCCATCACCCGGAGTGGTCATAGAAGCAGACGGATTGCCGCTGTTATATAGCTGTGCTCCGGTTGCGGAATTTGAACCGACATTCATCCACAATCTGAAGTATATGTCAGGACGTTGACGAGTCTCAACAGAGTTTCTGTCATCCCCTGTCCGCTCAACATCATGCCAAAGCTTATGAACAGTAAAGCCTGTAATTGTTTCACTGCGTTGATTTGTTGCGGTATAAGTGTAAACATCAGGTCTAGGTGTAGTCGTATCTGAAAGATTATGGTCACCCCAGCTTGGAGAGCCGGCAGCATGGTCTATGCTTACGGCATACTGGTGTTTTTCTATAGGTGCAGGCGGAGTCATAGGTCTTTCGATTGTATAGTGCCCGCCGTTTACAGTTCTTGGGCTTCCGAGTGGTGAACCATCTGAATTCAAAGGTTGAACTCGTGTCTCACGGATTCTATAATGAATCAATGCTCCGTTTTTATCATATTTTGGGAAGTAGCCGGCTCTTGCGAGATATTCGTCTGCAGCAGGTCCCTCACCGGCATTTGTGCTGCTCCACGAAAGCTTCTCCGCACGTCCTGTGACCGCTCCGCCTTGGATATAATTTGGTGATCCTGCAGAAGGGTTAAGCGAAATTGTATGTACGGGAGTAGACTCCCATGCATCGGGACCGGAAGCGTTAAATCTGCGCTCGACTACCATTTCAATTCTTTGCGGTACTGTAACATGGTAATTTGCATCAACAAAACTTTTGTTGATATTTATCGCAACTTCACCCGTACGTACATTTCTGAACGTATAACTTGTACGATAAGGTGTTGTGCCATCATATACTGTGCCACCAAATCTTGTATTTAAATCAGAACCCAGTGTCGTTCCCGGAGCAGGAGCAAACACATTATAATAGTGTGCATTTGTTCTTACTGTACCGATTCGTATTGTTCCGTTATAGTTTGCGATAACAGGACGTTTTGTCGTTTCTGCAGTACCGGTACCACCCGGGTCAAAATATGCGACGGGATAAGCTGTACCGCCCCTGCTTATACTCTCCTCAACAACAATGTAGTTATTGTAGTCATGGTCATAACCGTCGCTGCCGCCACCTTCACCGGTAAGCCTGATATCACCTCTCCAGTCACTCTCATGAGATACGTTTACATAATTAACTGGTGTCCATCCATTAACAGGATGATTGTGCCATAATCTCATAGTGACGGGTCCGCGGCAAGCTTGGTCGCCATCATCCGCCCAAACCTTATTAACACTGACATATCTACCACCACCGGTTGACGGTGTGTTAATAAACGAACTTGACATTACGCCGATTTTTTCATTTACCGGCTTATCAACAGTCGCTTCTGCCGCTGTTCTTGGTCTATCTGTAAATCCAAAGTAAAATGTATTAGTATAGCCTTCAACACGTGGGTTTTCTCTTACTGTATACTCAATTTCACGTCCGCGGTCGTCATAACGCGGAAGCCCTGTTATAACGAGCCAATCGCCTTTATTTCCAACCGGTCCGGCAGTTGTGTCCATCCAAAGAGTCGGGTTTGCTGCATTATCAGGTAAGGATGTTCCCGGCTGTGCCGTAGCTGTCCTTCTCCATGACCTGGCTTCCGGAATTATGAATGTATCCCCGGTCATTGCTGCCGCCGGTGAGCGTGCTCCGCCCGCAGTTTCCCAGAAGAGTCTTCCACCGGTTCCGCCTGGTATAGTACTTGCAATAATCTGTCCATTATTTCCATGAATAGTAAACTGTGTTGCAATCCTTGGGTTTGTATCATGCACACCGTTCCAAATTTTTCTGATTTTTATCTCGGTCTCACCAACTAAAGTATTGGTAAGAAGTGTATTTCCTCCCGTGCTCGGTGGTGTAGGACGTGTTGTTTGCAGAGTATATCTGTAACCATCCAAAAGTGCCCAAGGCTTGCCGTCCAAGTCCGACGCTTTAATGTCACCGCCTTGTGCTGCAGGACGTTTCATGACTATTTCATTTTCAGTAATCTGATAGATATATTCAATGCCTTCGTTGTTATACTTTGGAAGACTGCCAAACTCATGCGTTATAGCCATAACTTCGGCGCGGAATCCCGTAAGTGTATAAATACCGTTCGGTAGTTCTGTAACCGGCACAAATCCATTGCCTTCAGTAACACCGCTTCTGCTACCACCAAGTCTCCGCTCAACAAGAACAGAAACCTCAGAATTCATATCCTGGCGCGCAATTGCTTCCCATCTCTTGGTAACAGATAAGTCAACACTGCCTTCACGAAGGTTAGTCAATACACCGCCGTTATATATTTTGTTCTTGATTCCTCTGACTCCCCACCACGATGGCACTCTTGTGTCAGGTGGAGAAACACCTTCTAAACCTGGATAATCCGGATAACTTGCAGTACCCACATATTCACCCGGTCCGCGTATAACTGTAGCCGGAGAAGCAGGCCCGGGGGCGTCGTATAACTCCTGTACAAAATATACATATTCCTGACCCTCAAGGTCAAAACGTGGCATCGCTGAAGCGGTACCCAATACACCAAAGCTTATATTAAACGGATCCGTCGGCGTTTCCATGTTTAAACTCATACCCTGAACAGGTGAAGCATTTCTATAGCTTCTGCCGGTTATATCAGGATAGCGGTTTAACAAGAACCTGCCATTATTAGGTCTGTTCGTAGCACCATCATCAAGCCATGTTTTTGTCGCTCTGAAAACAGCTTCACCAATAAGCCTGTTTACAACTGTTCCGCCATTATGTGTCCTTTTATCCTCTTCGGAGAAGTTTCCGACATTTTCATATAACGCTTCATATCTAACAGTATTATTAGGTGTTCTGTCGGGAACATTCCTGAGATTATGACCGGTGTTAATAAGCAGACCATCAACTTCAACAGTGTTAAACATTGATTTTTCTACAACATAGTAGTTATACGGAATTCCTGCTGAATTAAATGCAGGTAGACCTGTGATTTCGATTCCCCATACTTTTCCGCCGGTGTTTGTAAACGCTGCATATACATCTGCTGTGGGAACATTGTAACCCGAAAGTTTTCCGACAACTGTCCCTGCTCCGGTTGCTGCACCTTCAAGCCTTCTCAGCTCAAGCTGTCCACGCACGTGCGTTTCATCACGTCTTGTATTGTATCGTCCGGGTGCTGTTGCTAAATCGCCGTCTTTCCACTCAACAGAAATTTTAAACACTTCCTTGAGCGTACATCTGATTGCATTACTATTTATCGTAGTATCAGTGCCTGTCGGGTGTGTATATCTTTCGATAATATAATGCAACGGAATATTATTGCCCCCTGTGGTTGCACTTGGATGCTCTAAATCAAATGTATAAACTACATCCAGCGGAGTAGTCGAAGGTTCTTCTATAAAACCACCATCCCCATCAGCAACCAGAACAACTTCAAACAATTGCTTAGGAAGCTTAAAACCATACTCCCAGAAGTTCATTGTTGTACCCGACCTGCCGGGTTCAACTCTGAGCATTGCATTAGCAGCTGTTGTTGCTGCAGTCGGATTAGCACCTGTTGCAGCACCCCACTCAACAAGCAATTCTGCTGTGAGAGGTTGCCTCGCAGTCATTCCTGTCACATAATAATACAACTGTAATTGCAAATATCTTGTTTCAGCAGGTAAGTAACTTGGTCTTGTAGTTGCGTTTATATTGTTATCATTCCAGTTGACTGTTGCTTTGTAATCAGTTGTGCCGCCATCTACGTTATATGTATACTTCCCTGATGATAATGCCATAATTTCCATAGCCATCATCTCAGGCTCTTCAAAAAGCTCAGGGATAATCTCTATTTTAACAAACTTGCCTTCGTATTCATCGAGGTACTCTTTGTACTCTACATTAAATATATCAACGAGCCATGGGTCAACGTGGAGCTCGGGTGGTTCGTCGCCTTCTTGCATTGCTATGAGGTCTTGTTCGTATTTATCCCAATCGGGCTCCGGTTGCTCGGGGAGTTTTTCTTCGTCAAATTCGACCGGTATTTCGAATTTTATAATGTATTCGATGTCATTAATATCGATTGTATTTGCCGCGCTCGCTCTGAGAGAGCCGACATTGTTGAACATCGACGCTGAATAATTATTCACATTTTTGTGCATACCCGAATCGTCGTCTGATGATTCGGCAGGGGCACTTTCGGGTGCCGCAGCAGGTGCCGGTGTCGGCTCGGGAGATGTTACTGTTGCCGATGTTGATGCAGGTGTGTTTGAAGCGGACGAACCCGAATCTGTTGTGGTGTTATTTTCAGAATTTTCGCCGGTGGTTTGATTCGAATTTGTGCCCGAATTTGATTCTGCTCCCACAGGTTCGCTTGACCCTGTGGCGCTATTTCCAGATGAATTTCCGTCCGGGTTAATTGTTCCGTTTTCGTCATTTTGACCAAAATCACCGGTTACATTTCCGGTCAAATCGCCATACCCGTCGTCGATAGTAATGTTTAAATCAGTGTCGTTATCGTCGCCTGAACCTGTTTCGTCGGCGTGCGACTCGCAGCAGTTTTCTCCATCATGCTCGTGCGCTGTATCCGTTGATGCTTCAGCATTTGCAATATCCAGCAGCATCTGTGCAATTCCGTCAAGTTGCACTTCAATTTTGCCATATCTGTCGACTTTGACCTTAGTTTCTGTCAAAAATCTTCCGTTAACGTAAAAAGCCGCGGCGTCATACTCGCCCGCAGCCACAGTTAGTTCATCAGGTAGAAAAACTTCAACCTTATCTCTTCCGCCTCGTATCGTAAATTCGTACGATGCGTTTAGCTCCGCTCCGATAGGAATTTGCATTCCGTTGTAGATTCTTCGACCGTTATAATCGATATCGGGGTGACTCCATAAGTCATTATCGAGCGGTCTGATACCGGCAAAGACCCCCGGCATCATTGAAAACATCTGGGCAATAATAACAGCGGCAAGAAATAAAGCAATCGCTTTAGTGTACCGCTTCCTATTTACTCCCAGTGGATTATATTCAGTTTTAACTTTTCGCATGATTTTAGAGTAAAAAAAACGACGTCCGATGTTCAACATTACTCGAATCCTTTCTTGTGCATGTAATGCGTAAATTGCACGTTGGTAATGTGTGAGATTATATCACAATTTGCACATTATTTCAATAGGATTAGAGCTTTGTGTGACATTTATTTTTGCTGTACTCTTGTTATACTACCTGCCCCCCAACGGTTTCACACCGATTCGTCCTAGGAGTGATTCAATTATTCAGTTACTTTGCGTAACTGCTCAGCAAGTATACGCAATACTGGTTCATGGAGATTCCTTCTTGTTGTGATTTTTCTGCCAAATATTTGTGCAGCGACTTGGGCATACGCAGCTTAAATTGACCACTGTATTTTGCGGCATTGCCCGGCAGAGGTATTTCAACATCATCCTCAATACATGCCTGAAACCAACATCTCTTTGCGTCCTCAATCATCTCAAAACCCTTTTCAATAGTGTCTGCACAAGTAATACAACCACGTAACTCAGGGCAATGCAAAGCATAGCCTCCTTCTTCTTCATCTTTGATTATCTCAATCCTGTAATTTAATCCCATGTAATAATCGAGATTCCTATTCATTAAAACCCCTCCTCAATTAATGCCTCCCTAACCAACTCAACATATACACTATTTGTCGGATTTTTCTTTGGAATTGTAATCGGCATTTTTCCATCTTTCCTAAAATTATGATGGCTGCTGCCCCCACTAGGTTGACTTTGCTCATAACCCAATTTGACAAGAACCTTCGACAACTCTTCAAAACGCAAGTTTTTATCGAGCTTCATTATCTTTTCTATAAGCTTTTCCAATTTTCCCATTTCATTTCTCCTTATACTTTAACACGGGGTCATATATGGTGTCAAGCTAATAAGTATTATCAAGCAAAAAAAGTGCCCGATGTGAGCACCTTAGCATGTTTTAAAAGAGGCTGTCAATAAACGCGAAATGTAGAAAATTCAAGCTCTAATGATGATATATTACAACTTTTAAATCCAAACTGTGAAAATTTCATCGTTTGAAAATGATATTTCTACATGAAATGATGAAAAAATATTTTGCAACGGTTTCTACATCAGCAGTCTTTTTATCTTATCCTTTACGACCGAAGCCTCGAATGGCTTTGGTATATAGTCTGCGGCGCCTAGGGCGAGACCCTTGCCCATTGCCTCCGGTGTGCTGAGCCCCGAAATGAATATTACGGGAATGTGCTGAGTCTCAGGCGTAGCCTTCAGTTCTTCAATTACCTCATATCCGTCCATTTCAGGCATGAGAATATCAAGCAAGATAATATCCGGCTTGTGATTTCTTGCCATCTCATTAGCATCTCTGCTGTCTCTGGTTACATACACACTGTAATCATCACGCAAGAAGTGCGTCAACGCGATTATATTGCTCTTTTCATCATCAACGATAAGAATACCCTTCTTACCATCCTTTTTCGCTACTGTGTTATTGCTCGGCACAGATGTTGCCGACACGCTCCGTTGCGGTTTTTCTTCCGGCTGTGGCGATGGTTTTTCTGCAATGAAGCCTTCTTTATTTTCAGGGGTAAGTATACTTAAAAGGCAGCGCCACAAATCCCATGTTTGAAACGGCTTACCGATACAATCCATCAATCCGCTTCTCTTATAATCTTCCAGGTCAGCAGCCATAACATTAGCCGCAAGAGCAACTATCGGCACTCCCGTTCCGAGCGCGTTTATTCTTGCGGTAGCCTCAAAACCATCCATTACCGGCATTTGCATATCCATTAGTATTAAATCAAAAGGCTTTTCTCTCTTTTTCATTCTATCCATGACAATATCAAGCCCTTCAAGACCGGTCTCAGCAATAACAGTAGTAAGACCTATCCGCCCCAGGTGCTCTTTTATAACCCTTTGGTTTAACTTATTATCCTCGCATACCAAGACCACTCCGCTAAAGCTTGGTCTTTCTGTATTTGTATACGCAGCATCTCCGAAAACATCATCAAACAGGCTCTCTCCGCTTGTTACGGGAAGCTTGATATCAATTGTGAATTTTGTTCCGACACCATACTCACTCTCAACAGTCAGCTTGCCGCCCATAAGCTCTATCAGATGCTTCGTAATAGGCAGACCCAAGCCTGTGCCTTCATTAATACGCGTGAATTCACCGCCGCTTACTTGCGCAAACGGTTCATAAATCCGCCCGAGATGCTCTTCTGTGATACCAACCCCGGTGTCCTCAATCTCAAATTTGAGCTGTGCATATTCTTCACCATGCTCTTCGCCGCGATCCACCATTGAAGCCGTTAATGTAATTGTACCGCTCTTTGTAAACTTCGCAGAGTTTGAAAGCAAGTTCAATATCGACTGATATAGTCTCACAGGGTCGCCCAAAAACTGCTTCTCTTTAAGCGGCTTGTCAATATTCACTTTAAAAACAAGACCTTTGTTACTTATCTCTTTGATAATCATCGTTTGACAATTATCTATAACAGTACCGGGGCAAAAGGAAATATGCTCTATCTCCATTTTTCCCGCTTCGATTTTCGATATATCCAATATGTCGTTTATGACCCTGAGCAAAATTATCGTGCTGTCTTTAATCTTTTTGACATAACCACCAACCTGCGGAGGTATATCACTATCAAGCGTAAGCTCCGAAAACCCCATAATGCTGTTCATTGGTGTTCTGATTTCATGGCTCATGTTGGCAAGAAACGTCGATTTTGCCCTTAATGCTTTTCTTGCAACATCTACTGCTTTTTCAAGCTCTTCTTGTGTCCTGAGTAGTTCGTTCGTTCTGCTTTCAACCAATTGCTCAAGTTTTTTCTGATATGTTCTGAGCTCCAGGTGGAATTGAACTCTCTTCATCAAAACGCCTTCTGCAATAGGCTTTAGAATATATTCAACAGCACCTAACTCAAGTGCCTGCTCTTCTTTTTTGCGGTCATCAATACCCGTCAGGAAAATTACAGGTACACCCTTCCAATCAGGGTTATCGGAAATCAGCTTTAAAAACTCGAAGCCGTTTACCTCCGGCATTTCCAAATCCAGCAAAATAAGATCAGGTATCTTTTCCTCAAGACACATATATGCCGCCTTCGCCGACTGAGCTATACGCACAGAATACTTCTTGTCTAATATTCCGCGCACGACAGCCAGAATAACCGCGCTGTCATCTATTACTAATATGTCACTTCCTAATGTTATATTGCTATCCATAGACTTCTCCAAATCCATACAACCACTCCGACTATCATTTTAATTGTCACAGTATAGCATAAAAAAACGAATGTAAACATACTTTTTCGTATAAAGTAAAATAAATTTCCAAAAAGGATAAAGTATTCTAAAAAAATAAATAAATATACCATTTTATAGAAGTTTGTTGTATAATGTATAAAATCATAATGGGAATAAGGAACTTGGGAGGTGGAAAATGGCTGAAAAGGTAGAGAATAACGAGCTTCCGGTATATTTGTTTCATCAAGGAACAAACTACCGTGCTTATGAGTTATTAGGATGTCATTTTGACATTAAAACAGGAGTAGCCGTTTTCAGAACATGGGCTCCGAAAGCGAAAATCGTCCACTTAGTCGGCGACTTTAACAACTGGGGCGAATCAGAAATACCAATGATGCGTATCTCAGACGGTGGTGTTTGGGAAACTACGGTCGAAGGTGTTGAGCAATATCATCGTTATAAGTATGCAATTACTTCCGGTATGGACGGACGGGTTCTCAAATCAGACCCGTACGCATTTTTCGCAGAAACAGACGACAGAACCGCATCAATGGTCTTTGACCTCAGCGGCTACGAATGGGGAGACAGCAAGTGGCAAAAAGAAGTCAAAAGCCGCGACAACCTTGACTACCCTGTTAATATTTATGAAGTTCACCTCGGCTCATGGATGCGCGATGTTGACGGGCAGGCATTCAGCTATTGCGAGCTTGCAAACCGTTTAATTCCTTATGTAAAAGAAATGAATTATACCCACCTTGAGATTATGCCCGTAATGGAACACCCGTTCGGCGGCTCGTGGGGATATCAGATTTGCGGTTTTTATGCACCAACATCACGTTACGGAAATCCGCACGACTTCATGCGATTTATAGATCTATGCCATCAAGCAGAAATAGGCGTTATCCTCGATTGGGTACCGTCACACTTCCCAAAAGACGAGCATGGGCTTATTGAATTCGACGGCGGACCACTCTACGAGTGTCACGGAGCAGACAGAATAGAAAACTGGGAATGGGGCACACGTTGCTTTGACTACGGCAGAACAGAAGTTCAAGCATTCCTGGTCTCAAATGCAATGTACTGGCTGGATGTATATCATGCAGACGGGCTAAGAGTCGACGCAGTCAGCTCAATGCTATATCTCGACTATGGCAGAAAAGCCGGCGAATGGACTCCAAACACCAACGGCGGCAACGAAAACCTCGATGCAATCGCATTTTTGCAAAAGCTCAACAAAGCAATATTCGCCGAAATTCCGCACGCAATGATGATTGCAGAAGAATCAACAGCATGGCCTCTCGTCACAAAACCAATTCACGACGGCGGACTCGGGTTTAACTACAAGTGGAACATGGGTTGGATGAACGATATGCTCGAATACGTTGAGCTCGACCCGCTCTACAGAAGAGGCATACATAATAAAATAACATTTTCATTCTTCTACGCATTCAGTGAAAATTATATTCTTCCTTTATCACACGATGAAGTGGTTCACGGCAAGAAGTCACTACTTAATAAGATGCCGGGTGACTATGAGACAAAATTCGCCGGACTCAGAGTATTTCTCGGATATATGATGACCCATCCCGGCAAAAAACTTACATTCATGGGTGCAGAATTCGGGCAATTCAGAGAATGGGATACAGACACAGGTCTCGACTGGCTGTTGCTCGAATATCCGATGCATAGTAATTTAAAAAACTATGTTAAGGAGCTTGGAGCGTTTTATCTTAAAACACCGGCACTTTGGGAAATCGACTTCTCATGGGACGGCTTTAAATGGATAAGCGACAGCGACCGCGACCAAAACACAATAGCATTTATCCGTACAGATAAAAAAGGAGAGAACAACATATCGCTCATTAACTTCTCCCCTGTCATGAGAGAGCACTACAGAATCGGAGTACCCGACGACGGAACATACACAGAAGTCTTTAACTCCGACAGAACCGAATACGGCGGCTGGGGGCACACAAACGACGACATAGTCGCAGACGAAATACCAATGCACGGCTATCCGTACAGCATAACACTTAAAACACCACCGCTTGCAATAGTTTGCTTAAAGCTAAAAAGCAAACCTACTGCAAAAAAGAAGTAACAAATAATTAACTATTATATAAGTATATCTTGGAGGTTGTGAAGAGGCATGAGAATATCTGAAAGAAAAGAATGTATAGCTATGTTGCTTGCAGGCGGCAGGGGGTCAAGACTAAAAGCCCTTACCGAGCAAGTTGCAAAGCCTGCGGTTACTTTTGGCGGAAAGTACAGAATCATTGACTTCCCACTCACCAACTGTGTTCGTTCAGGCATTGACACTGTCGGTGTTATGACACAGTATCAACCGCTGTTGCTGCACGAATACATTGGTAAAGGGCAGCATTGGGACCTCGACTTATTATACGGTGGCGTATCAATTCTTCCTCCGCATCAATCAAAGCAGCAGGCATGGTACAGCGGAACTGCAAACGCAGTTTACCAAAACCAAAACTTTATCGAATCATTTGCCCCCGAATATGTATTGGTTCTCGCTGCAGACCATGTTTACAAAATGGATTATAAGGTAATGCTCAATTATCACAAAGAAGTCGGTGCAGATTGCACAATAGCAGTTCTTGAAGTGCCGATTGAAGAAGCAAGCCGTTTCGGAATTCTCAACACAGCAGAGCATGATGTTGTCGTTGAGTTTGAAGAAAAACCCGAAAAACCGAAAAACAACCTCGCATCAATGGGTATTTATATTTTCAACTGGCGTGTGCTTCGTAATTACCTCAATGATGATGAAAATAATCCTAACTCCAAGCATGACTTCGGCGGCGACATCCTCCCTGCAATGCTTAAAGACGGTCTAAAGCTTTATGCCTACCGCTTTGACGGTTACTGGAAAGACGTCGGAACCGAAGAAAGCCTCTGGCAAGCAAACATGGACTTACTCGATGACTTACACCTTGGCTTCGAAGACTGGCACATCCTCTCAAGGTCAGCCGGCCGTCCGCCACATTATATAGCACAAACAGGCAGTATCAAAAACACATTGATTACAGAAGGTTGCGAAATCTACGGAACAGTCGAAAACAGCATTCTGTCAGTCGGTGTTATTGTAGAAGAGGGCGCAGTAGTCAAAGACAGCGTAATAATGGAAAATGCCCGAATATGCAAAGACGCACTTGTCGAGTATGCAATTATCGACGAAGACACAGTTGTCGGCGAAGGTTGTTATGCAGGTGAATCTCGCGAAGCCGGCGGCAAACTCAATATATATTCACGGGGAACCGTGTTTGAAAAAAAAGCAGAAGGAGGGCATAAATAATGGTAGGATTATGTTTATCAGACCCTCACCCCGATAGAGCAGGTGACGGCAGCTCCATAAGAACGATTTCAGCAGCACGTTTTGCAGGCAGATATCGCCTTGTCGACTTTATGCTTTCAAACATGGTTAACTCAAAGGTATATACAATAGGTATGATACTCAACAGCCAGTACCAGTCTCTTATCAGCCATATAGGTATGGGTAAGGAGTGGGATCTTGCTCGTAAATCAGGCGGCGTATATTTCTTTCCGCCGTATTTTGCCGACGACCGCAGAAGCGTAAACAGCGAGCTTGACGGTCCTCTGCAAAGAGCAGCTGAGTATCTCACCGAGATTAAAGCAGAATATGTAATTCTCGCCGACAGTAGTGTTGTATATAATATGGATTACCGCAAGGCTTATGAGTCACATATCAAGACCGGTGCAGACGTTACTGCAATTTACACAAAAAAGAAAATCACAACAGGCGAGCGTGAAAACACCGTGGCGTTCACAATTTCCGAAGATAACCGCGTCACAGGCGTTGGTTTAGCTCAGCCAAACGCAGATAGCATCAACGCATCACTTGGTGCCTACATTATGCATAAGCGTCAATTTATCCAAATGACAGCCGGTGAGAAAAACTGTGGAATGCTCCGTTTTTCACGTGTATTGCTCAACGAAGCACTTGACAGACTTTGCGTAAACGCGTATGAGTTCAAAGGATACTCAGCTCATATCTGCTCTGTCGAAACCTTCTTCCACTACAACTTAGATATCCTTGATATCAATAACAGAAACTCACTTTTCGATTTTGAAGGCAGACAAATATTCACCAACCGCAGAGACTCGCTCCCTGCAAAATACGGAAAGAACGCAGATATTAAAAACTCGATTGTATCAGACGGATGTCAAATCGACGGCACGGTAATAAACAGCACAATCTGCCGTAACGTCAAAATCGCAACAGGCGCGGTTATCAAAAACTGCGTACTGCAAGATGACACAGTCGTTGAAAAGAACGCTTCGCTCGATTGTATCATCACAGATAACTCAGTTGTCATTTCTGAAGGCAGAACAATGATGGGATACCCGACTTATCCTGTCCATATTGAACGCGGCAGAGTTATTTAGTTTAAAGATATCGTATATATAATGAATCTGGGAGGATTATGATATGCCAAGAAAGAAAAAGATGAAAATACTTAACGCAGTTTCAGAGGTTGTTCCGTTTCTTGCCACAGGTGGAATGGGGCAGGTTGCAGGAGCGTTATCGCATACGCTTGCCGAAAACGATAAATCTCTTGACGTACGCGTTGTAGCTCCGCTTTACGCAAAGTTTCGCGATAAGTACGAGCCGCAAATGAAGTTCCTCGGTGCAACCGAAATCAAACTCGCATGGCGCACGCTCTATTGCGGAGTCTTTGAACTGTCACACGAAGGAGTAACCTACTACTTCATCGACAACAGACGTTACTTCGACAGAGACAACGCCTACGGCTATGTAGACGATGGCGAACGCTTCGCATTTTTCTGCAAAGCAGTATTTGCAATGATTGAAATTGCCAAGTGGGTGCCTGATGTAATTCATGCACACGACTGGCAGTCAGCACTCGTACCGATTTATCTGAAAACACATTTCTATGCAAAATACGGTCACATCAGAACAGTCTTCACTCTCCATAACATGGAATACCAAGGTCAAATGCCCGGCTTCATCCTTCATGATGTATTTGACTTAAACACCGAAGATAAAGCACTCGTCTGGTATGATGACTGCATTAATCTTATGAAAGGTGCAATCGTCTGCTGCGACAAGCTGACAACAGTCAGCCCGTCTTATGCCGATGAAATTCAAATCAGCGGCGGCTACGGTCTCGAGCCGATAATCCGCGAAAACTCATACAAGCTTCACGGAATCATCAACGGTATCGACACCGATACATACAACCCGGCCACAGACCCGCTGCTCGGCAAGAATACATTCACATCAGAAAACCTCAAGGGCAAAGCAGCAAGTAAAAAGAAACTGCAAAAGTTCTTTAATCTGCCAAACGCCCCTCGCAAAATGCTGATATGCATAGTCTCACGACTAGTATCACATAAAGGTATCGACCTTATAACCTATATGCTTGACGATTTACTCAAGCTTGATGTCCAGTTCCTGCTGCTGGGGACAGGCGAACACGCTTACGAACTGTTTTTCGAAGAAAAATCAGTCAGCAACCCCGAAAAGGTTGCCGTCAGCATCGCCTTCAACCCCGAAATCGCAGGAATGATTTACGCCGGTGCCGACGTACTGCTCATGCCGTCACGCAGCGAACCTTGCGGTCTCGCTCAAATGATTGCGTGCCGTTACGGAACAATTCCGATAATTCGCAGAACAGGCGGACTCGGTGATACAATCCACGACTGCCGCCTAGGCGACGGCAACGGCTTCGTATTCGAAGAATACACTGCTCAAGCTCTCATGGATACCGTCACAGCCGCTCTTGATTTATACACATACCATCAAGCGGACTGGACAAACCTTGTCAAGGCAGCAATGAACGTAGACTTCAGTTGGAATCTGTCCGCAAAAGCCTACAGCAACCTCTACCGCGACCTTGAGCAAAAGTAACAGGCAGAAAATAGCTAACAGGATGATTTGTACTTTATGTATATTTTTGACGAGAACGACATTTATTTCAGGAGCCCCGACGGGGCGATAAAAGCGCCAAACACATTAACCCTACAAATCAAATTACGCAGAGGCGAGGCAAATAATCCTCGTTTCTGCCTGTACCCCGACGGCGGAGCGCCGTCAGAGAACTGCATGACCTACGTTCATGCAGTCGGAGCCTACGATGTATATAGAATCGAAGCTCATTTTGATAGAGCCGGCTTGTACTGGTATCACTTTGTATTTGACGTAGATAACGATACCTGCTATGTTCCCGAGCATCACGGCGGAGCATTCCAGGTAACAGTCTATTCGCCGGATGCAAAGCAACCCGATTGGATGCACGGTGGAATAATGTATCATATCTTCGTCGACAGATTCAAAGGCGATGATCAAGTCAGGCTCAAGCCCGGCGACGTCTACAGAGGCGACTGGGGCGGCTGCCCGTACTTTTTACCCGATGAAGAAGGCATAATGCGAAATAACGACTTTTTCGGCGGCAACTTATACGGAATTATCGAAAAACTCCCCTACCTCGAGGAGCTTGGAGTCTCTTGCATATATCTCAGCCCTGTCTTTGAAGCAGACTCAAATCATAAATATGACACAGCCGATTTTATGAAAGTCGATTCAGCCTTTGGCGGCGATGCTGCTCTTGAGGAGCTTTGTAAAAAGGCAAAAAAGCGTGGTATCAGAGTGATTTTGGACGGAGTCTTCAATCACGTCGGCAGCGACAGCGTCTATTTTAACCGCTACGGTAAATACGACACGGTCGGAGCATACCAAAGCAAAAAGTCCCCGTATCGTGACTGGTTTATGTTTAAAGAAGACGGAACTTATGAATCATGGTGGGGAATCGAGTTATTACCGGCTGTCAATAAACTAAATAAAGAGTACAGAGATTATCTCTGCGGAAAAGACGGAGTCATAGCACATTGGATGAAGCGTGGAATTTCCGGTTGGCGGCTTGATGTCGTAGATGAAATTCCGGACGCATTGCTTGACCCTCTTTGTCAGGCAATGAGAAAAGAAAAAAGTGATGTTTTTATTGCAGGTGAGGTGTGGGAAGATGCTTCTCATAAGATTGCATATAGTGTCCGGCGCAGATATTTCCAAGGTGGACAGCTTAATTCTGTCACAAACTACCCTCTCAAGAACGCAATAATCGCTTGTGTTAAAGACGGTGACGTATCAGCACTCGCAACCGCAATGGCTGCGCTATACCAAAATTATCCGAAAAATGTTCTCGATTCACTGATGAACATTTTAGGAACACATGACACAGTTCGTATTCTGACAGTTCTGAGCGGTGCTGAATTACCGGAAGGCAGACTCGCAATGTCACATTTCAGTCTGACCGAAAAAGAGCTTGCACTTGCAACAAAACGGCTCAAGCTCGCAGCGACGCTTCAATATACACTACCGGGCTTCCCGTGCGTTTATTACGCTGACGAGGCAGGTATGGAAGGCGGCGCCGACCCGTTCAGCAGAAAGTGCTATCCATGGGGCGAAGAAAATAAAGACCTCATAGCATGGTATAAAAAACTTGCAGAAATCAGAAAAAAGAACGCTTGCTTCAAAGACGGCAGCTACGAACTCGTCGAAGCTCGTGACGGACTCTACGCATTCACACGCGGTGAAGGTAAAAACCGCATATTAATCGCTATCAATGTTTCAGATAAAGATAGAAACGTAACCGCATCAGGTTTTAACTTTGACCTTATTAAAGGCGAGAAAAACGATGCATTAAAAATAAAATCAGGTGAGGCAGGTATATTTAGATGTTAAAGAAGCTCACGACTAAGGATGCAGCTCCGGCAATTAACTTTAACGACCCGAAGATATTCTCAATGATGTTTCTCGACAAGCTCGAGGTTCTCAGGGGGATAACGATTCAAAGTGCGTCAGCCGACGACTGCTATATTGCACTTTCTTCATTAATAAGAGACCAAATAATGAAGCAAAGGACAAAAAGCAACGCTCGCGTATATAAGCAAGACGATAAAAAGAAGCAGGTATACTACTTCTCTTTGGAATTCTTGCTCGGACCGATGCTAAAGCGTAACATCATGTCACTAGGGCTGCAAGAGGTCTGCGAGAAGTCTCTTAAAGACCTTGGGCTTGACCCTCAAGCGATTTATGATGTCGAGCTTGACCCCGGTCTCGGTAACGGAGGGCTCGGCAGACTCGCCGCTTGCTTTATGGATTCGCTGGCGTTTCTCGGCATACCGGGTAACGGCTGTACAATTCGTTATAAGTACGGCTTATTTGAGCAAAAAATCGTTGACGGACACCAGGTTGAAATGCCTGACAACTGGCTGAAAATCGAGTCAGTCTGGGAGGTTAAAAAACCCCATAAGTCGGTAATAGTCAGATACTACGGCAATATTCGCGAAGAGCGTGGCTTTGGGAAAATTAATTTTGTCCACGAAGATTATGAATCAGTCATAGCAATGCCGTATGACGTGCCAATCCCGGGTCACGAGAGCGGAACAGTCAATACTCTGAGACTTTGGAGCGCAGAAGCAACCCAGCAATTCGACTACGGCTCATTCTCAAGCGGCGATTACTTAAACGCCGTATCGCGGAAATATTCAGCCGAAGCAATCTCCGAGGTTCTCTACCCCGACGATTCAAACTATCAAAACCGTATGCTTAGACTAAAGCAGCAATATTTCTTCGTATCTGCAGGTCTCCAAAGCATTTTAATCCATCATAAAAAATACTACGGCAGCGTAAAATGCCTACCCGACTATGTATCGGTACATATTAACGACACACACCCCGCGCTTGCAGTACCTGAGCTTATGCGCTTACTCATGGACGAAGAAGGGCTCGGCTGGGATGAAGCATGGGCAATCACGGTAAAAACAATATCCTTCACAAACCACACAGTTATGCCCGAAGCCCTTGAATGCTGGGCAGAGGATTGCTTTAGGGATTTGCTGCCGCGCGTATATATGATTGTACGTGAAATTAATGAGCGTTGGTGCTCATTGCTGTTTGACAGATTCGGCGATATGGACAGAATTTCCAGAATGGCAATTATAAACCATGGCTCGATAGCTATGGCATATCTTGCGCTTGTAGGAAGCCACGCAATAAACGGCGTTGCTAAAATCCACAGCGAAATCCTAAAAACAGACCTCTTTAAAGACTTCTACGAAGTCTTCCCCGAGCGTTTCACCAACATGACTAACGGCATCGCACACAGAAGATGGGTGCTCAGCTCTAACCCGGACCTCAGTAGCCTAATATCCGAAGCCATCGGCACAGATTGGATAAAAGAGCCGCTTAAACTCAAGCTTCTTGACGAAAAAGGCGCAGTCCGCGACAAATCCTTCCTCGAAAAAATGCGTCAAATCAAGCGCGAAAATAAAATACATCTGGCTAAGTACATCGAGGAGCATAATGATATTATTATCAACCCCGATTCAGTATTTGACGTTCAGGTTAAAAGAATCCACGCTTACAAGCGCCAACTGCTGCTGCTGCTCAACATTGTCGACTTATACTACGAAATTATAGACAACCCGAGCATCAACGTAGCGCCGCGCACCTTCATACTGGCAGGAAAAGCCGCACCCAGCTACCACTTTGCAAAAGAAATAATCAAGCTCACATCGGTTCTCGCCGACAAAATCAACAACGACCCGAGGGTCAAAGACCTTATCAAGGTTGTATTTCTCGAAAACTACCGCGTCTCGCTTGCAGAAAAAATATTCCCGGCAACAGACCTGAGCGAGCAAATCTCAACAGCAGGTAAAGAAGCCTCGGGAACAGGCAACATGAAATTTATGATGAACGGTGCCGTAACTATAGGAACTTATGACGGTGCAAACATCGAGATTTTCGAAGCAGTCGGCAAAGAAAATTATATCTCCTTCGGGCTCACAGTCCCTGAAGTCTATGAGCTGCAAAGAAATCACAGCTACAACAGCCGCGACTTCCTCTCTCACCACGCACGCCTGAAGAGAATAATCCACGACTTCATCAACTCAGATTGGAAAGATGCGCTCAAAGCAGACTTCCCCTTCATCTTCGATTCACTTATCACACACAACGACGAATACTTCGTACTAAAGGACTTCGACTCCTACAGAAGAGCACAGATGGACACAACCTCACTCTACAAAAACGAAGATAAGTGGAACCGGATGGCAGCAATGAACATCGCCCACTCCGGCTGCTTCTCCAGCGACGAAGTAATAAGAAGATACGCCAAAGAAATCTGGTACGTGTAAGGTGTGACAGGGGGTTCTTCTGCTTTTTTGTAACTGAGGTACTGCTATGCTGTTAAATCGAAAATATCCGCGTTCTTCCGGTGTACTGCTGCCGATGACGTCGCTTCACGGACCCTTCGGGATTGGGGTTTTGGGTGCAGAAGCTTATGAATTTATTGACTTTTTAAGTAGTGCCGGATTTCACGCGTGGCAAATACTGCCTGTCGAGCATACGGGAATGTGCAACTCCCCTTATCGCTGCATCTCCGCTTATGCAGGCGAACCAATGCTCATTGACCCTCGAATGCTCCTTGAAATGGAGCTTATCAGCGAGCATGAGCTATGGGAACGAATGCACGAGCTTAGCCCTGCACTTGTTCAGTACGAGCTTGTCAGAGACAAGCAATGGACACTGCTCCGCGCAGCGTTTTCTCGCAACACAGACGAGGCATATAAAAGCTTCAACCCCTTCTGGCTTGACGACTATACGCTCTACATCTCGATAAAACAGCACTTTGACCAAGAAGCGTGGTTCTCTTGGCCCGACAAAGGGCTTCGCAGTTTTGATAAAAACACTCTCGAAGACTACAGGCAGAAGCTGAGTCACGAGATTGATTTCCATAAGTTTGTTCAGTGGTTGTTCGATAAACAGTGGAACAAACTTCGTTCTTATGCCGCAAAAAAAGGAGTCTCAATCATCGGCGATATGCCGATATACGTATCGGACGACAGTGCCGACGTCTGGAGCAGACGCGACCTGTTCGACGCCGACATCAACGGCAATTTCGCGGCAATAGGCGGCTGTCCTCCCGACTTCTTCTCACCCGACGGACAGCGCTGGGGCAATCCCATTTATAATTGGGATAAGCTTAAAAAGGAAAACTACAAGTGGTGGATAAACCGCATAAAAGCCTCACTTGAAAGATATGATGTGCTGAGGCTCGACCATTTTCAAGGCTTCAAAAAATACTGGCGAATCCCCGGCGAAGCACTGACCGCAAGAAGCGGCAAGTGGGGTGAAGGACCGGGAATGCAGCTCTTTGACGCACTTAAAAAAGAGCTCGGCGATTTATCTCTGTCAATTATCGCAGAAGATTTAGGCTTAATTGAACCTGAAGTCCAAGAGTTCTTTAAAGACTCAGGCTTCAGAGGAATGCGCGTAATGCAATTCGGCTTCATGGGCGACGAATACCACTTACCGCACAACTATTCCGAAAAGTCGGCGGCATATACAGGGACACACGATAACACAACATTAATATCGTGGTTTTTCGACCTGTCACAGCATGACAGAGAAAAAGCCCTGTTCTACACAGGTTTTATGAGCGATTGGACAATCGGCGGGCCGGGCAGCCCCATCATAAAAACATGGATGCGCCTCCTTTTCTCCACCTCGTCGTCACTTGCAATTGTACCAATCCAAGACCTCCTCGGCTACGGTGCCGACACGCGTATAAACACCCCCGGCACCCCCGACGGAAACTGGCGTTTCCGCATAAGAGAAGGCGTCCTGGGCGAAATCGACGCAAATTACTACATGGAGCTCCACAAAACCTTCCAAAGAGAGGATTTCCTAAAATCCTTCAAACCCAAGCACACCGAAACTCAATCGGATGAAACCTGCTCACCCCAAGATGAACTCGCCGTAACCGAACCCGACACCTCCTACGACCTCCAACTATCAATAAACGGAATTTAGAGAAAAACTCACCATCAATTGGTGAGTTTTAATATTCTTGTTGACAAGCAATATTATACGCTGTATAATATTGCTTGTCTCAATGATACTATAGTTAGAAGGTGGTAAAATGAATTTTCAAGTTGGAGCTGCGTTGCTTGATGCGTGTGTGCTTGCGATATTGTCAAAAGAAGATGCTTATGGCTATGTCTTAACACAAAATGTTAAAGAAATACTTGGTGTTTCTGAGTCAACTCTTTACCCTGTACTGCGGCGATTGCAAAAGGAATCATTCCTCACAACCTACGATATGCCTTATGACGGAAGAAACAGAAGGTATTATCAAATCACAGATACGGGAAAAGTAAAACTCAGTCAGCACCTCACCGAGTGGGGAGAGTACAAGGAAAAAGTCGATAAGATACTATCAGGAGGAACACACGATGAACAGAAGTGAGTTTATTAGCGAATTAAAAAGGAGGCTCAGGAAGCTTCCTTTTGATGAAATAAAAGAAGCCGTCGACTATTACGAAGGCTATTTCGACGATGCAGGAGCGGAAAACGAGCAAACGGTTCTCGAAGAGCTAGGCTCTCCTGCAGCAGTCGCTTCTCAAATCATAGCAAATTATGCAGTTAAAGAAGTAGACTCCAAAGAAAGCACAGGCAAAAAGAACTGGCGAACAGTGTGGCTTGTAATACTCGCGCTCTTTGCTTCACCCATCGCAATCCCTATCGCATTATCGGTTGGATTAATAGCTTTATCACTTGTTATTACATTATCTGCAGTCCTCTTCTCATTTTTCGCTGCAGGTGCAGGATTGGTTATCGGCGGTGTCGCAAGCGTAGTCGCAGGGTTTATCGTTGTATTCCAAAGTGTGCCAACAACACTATTATACGTAGGTGTCGGCTTAATGACATTAGGCATAGGCGCAGCAATATTTATAGCAACAATAAAGCTCTCAAAAATTTGCTTTGCATGGCTTTCAAAACTAATAGGCGGCTTCATTCTTAGGAGGAAATCAGCATGAAAAATATATGGAAGATAATTTTATTAACAATCGGAGTAGGTTTGATTCTATCAATAATAGGACTAGCTACAGGCGGAAACAGGACTCTTTACTGGGACAGAACCGGTTTACATACAACCGGTAGCGGAATAAGCTCTGTAACAGAGCATAACCTCGGAAGCATTAGCAATATTCATATTGATGCGGGTTTCAGCGATATCGAGTTCGTACGCTCCGATTCGTTCGGTATAGAACTGTTCGGCGACAATATGGAATGGGTTTGGACACTTGAAGGCGATACACTTACAATTACGCATTATCAAAGCACGAGATTTATGATACTGAACATCGACTTCTTTTCAAATCAGCGTAATTACGCAAAAATATATCTACCCGAAAATGCAAAGCTCGATACAGTAAATCTCAAGACCGGCAGCGGCAACATCGAAATTGGTAACTTCCAAGTAAGCAATATTGAAATCGAAAATTCATTTGGAAATATAGACCTTGAGAACATTACAAGCGATAACTTGAAAGTTTCATCAAATAGCGGACGTTTCACCGGCACTAACATTAACACACGTATCTTAAACTATAACAATAGCTTCGGAGACGGACGTTTCAACTCAGTCCACGCACAAAGTTTAAACGCAGAATGTAATTCAGGTAATATAACCTTCACAAATTGCAAATTCGGTGAAGCTATCGTTACAAACAAATTTGGCGATATCACAGCAGATAATATCACATCATTAAGGTCAAGCATCCGCGCCACAAGCGGCACCATAAGACTAAACGGCGACTTCGTCGGCGAAACAATTGTCCACACCGACTTTGGCGACATTAGGCTCACTACTGAAAAAGAAAGAAGCGAATACTCTTACGAGTTCTCAGTCCGCTTCGGCAGCATACGAATCGATAATGAGCGCCAAAGCAACCAAACCACAATAATTAACACCAACGCATCGCCAAACCACATCAAACTCACATCCTCAAGCGGCGACATCCGCATAAACTTCGCAGACTAGTGTGCCAGGGGTGTGCCAGGGGGACGGTTCTCCTGGCACACCCCCCAGCGCAAAACGGGGACATTCCTCTCAGGAGGTGTGTCCCCTTTTCGCGCGACCACTCGAGTTTGACATGCACAAACCTCAGTGGTATAATAACCCTCGTTCACGTCGGGGTGTGGCGCAGTTGGTAGCGCGCCTGGTTTGGGACCAGGAGGCCCTCGGTTCGAGCCCGAGCACTCCGACCAAAAAAATGACCTATAAAGGTCATTTTTTATACGTCATTGCCTTATTTTATATACGACTGTAACTCCTTGCTTTTTATTAATAGTAACGCAGTTCAGCATTTTCTAAACTTCAGGTACATCGAGTACATCAATGAAATTTCAATAGCACCTTTTTTATTGAGGCGCACCGAGTAAATAACTCGGAGTCAAACCTTTTTCTTTGAACCACTCTTTTACGGTACTCTTACTGCCTGCGATAATTGTATCAATTTCCGAACCCTGTGGCGATGACCACATCTGCCATTCGAAGAATAATGTCAGTACTTTGTCAATTTGATCAAAACTGGACTCATTTAATTCTCTATAAAATATCTTTACTCTCTCATCTTGATCGAAGATTTCCAACCTCGCACAAACAGCATCTCTGAGAATTTCTGCCCATGCCATTATTGACTTTGATGCATAGATACGTTTTAGCTTGAGTTGTGTTTCACTTGAATCTTGATTCCACATTACTAAGCTTTTATCATACATCATATTCATTAATCTAATTATGTTATTAGACTCAATGTCTCTTTTATATGATTCTGATAAAATATTATCATGTAAAGGATAGGTACATAGGAAGTTTGCAAAAATGGATTTCTTTAGCATATCATAAGTTATTGGTTGCTCGTTAGAGCCTCTGTTTGATACAGATACTAATGGTTTCCATTTGTTATTATCGCTTTCCAAAATAGCTTTAAATAAATAATATCTAAATTTCTCGTTTATTTCTCCTCTTGTTACTGCTAATTCCTTTTTCCCTAAATACTCAAGAAAACCTACTTCTGTTTTCGCAGTATCTTGTTCAAGATTCTTATAATCATCAAAATCTTTTCCAAACTGTGCACCAAGCTTTAAAACCATTATTGAGGAGAAAAATCTTGTCTGAGCAAATTTATCATGTGCTGATATATTTGCAAGATTTAATTTTTCTATTTCAGGGTTAATGTATATTTTACATTCGAACTTTCTTCTCCCCGTCCACAAGAGTGCTGCAGCTTTGTGCTGTCCGTCAAACAGTAAAATTTTTCCGTCAACATAACGACCTATTGATGGTTGTAACACCGGAAAATGTTGAAAATGTCTAAACATTTCAAAAACCTTATCGAAAATCAAGAATCTTGGTTGCAAACCTGTTTGTCTGTCATTATCATCATCACTGTCAAGAACATCAATTGGCAGTATGCAATAAAAGTACTTCCACTTAGTTAATGGGCATTCTTGCAGTTCAAATATCTCTGAAAATGAATGATTCTCTATTTTAATATCATTATCTGATTCTATTGCTACTACCTTTTCTGCAAATTTGTCTATCTCAGCGTTTTCCTTAAGGTAATTTAAAAGATTGTTTAATGTCAACCTATCTCCTTGTTCAAAGAACTTACTTATTTTTAACTTGATTCTAAAATCTTCTAATGGTAATTGCCCTTTTGCCAGATTATGTTCACGACACATTGGTGCAATATTATTAATTTCTGTAGGACCTCCGGTGCTATACGCTCTTATGTGATCAAAATGAATTTCCTCTTCCTCAGGTATTTGGTGACCATTTGCGTAGCAAACTCTGCCATGCCTTTCCAAAATTATCTTTTTTTCTGCATCGTCAAGCTGTCTCTTCATCATTATTGCCATTTCAATACACCTCTTTCTATATACTCCTTGACTTTAGTCCGACTAATGATATAATAGTGATAACAGTTGAACCGACTCGAAAAGTCACCGTATGGTGGCCTGCCTGAAAGGGATAGAGTCGGTTCCTTATTATAACTCTACCTCAAAAATATCGATAATCCTTTTGCCTAAAGCATTTATATAAGTTTGACTATCTGTTTTTGAACTATTATATGAACGTGCTACAGAACCCACGATAATATCTGTTAATTGTATTAATAGATTTTTCCGCGAATCTACAAAATATATACGACTTCCATGAATACCACTTTCACGTAAATTCTTCTTAATATAAGTTTTAATGCTCTTTGCATATTTTTTATCCGCACGTCCGTCAATTGTTATAATCGGATTAGTTAAGTTAAGTTTCAATAGCAGTTCTTTAATTATTCTATAATAAAGCGTAGTTTTATCTTTTGGAATATCTTTCGATTTAACTTTTGATTTATCAAGAACCATCACATACGATGAAAAATCATGTTCTTTAATAATGTTAATAAAATCAATAACAATACTCTTTTCCAGTTTGTTGAATTTCATTTCCCGTAACTCTTGCCAACCTAAATTACTACGAAATAGTTCGATTGCATCAATAAGAGATTGCTTTTTTGATTCATCAACTATAAGTACAGCAGCTATAAGAAAGTGACTAGACGAATCCTTCTTAAACCCTGTATCTCCACTATCATCTATAAACAGGAAATCACGTTTCATATAACCCTCCGCTTGGGTTATCAACCCATAGTTGTCAGCAGATTATCAATGATACTGCGCACTAAGCTTTTACATTAAAAAGGGCATGCTCATGCATTATTTCATCATAGGTGCCTTGCATTGTGATTCGGCCGTCTTCGATGACGATGACGTTGTCGCAGTGCTGAACTGTTGCTAGTCTTTGTGCGACAATGATTTTTGTTGCGGGGATGTCTTTTATTGTTGCAAATATCTCATTTTGTGAAATGTTGTCAAGCGCATTTGTTGCCTCATCTAAGAAGATGAAGGTATTTTTTTTCGCAATTGCGCGGGCTATCAGCAGCTTTTGATTGTTGCCGTCCGATAGCGGAAACTCCTCTAATCTGGTATACAGACCGTTTGGAAGGCTATTGACCAGCTCCTCTAAACCAACTTTTCTGATTGCCTCCATTGCCTCATCGTCGCTTATATGCTTATCCCCATCTTTGACTGCGTCAATTATCTCGCTTACAGACAGTTTTCCATCTTGTATGACGACTCCCATTTTCTTGCGCAGATATCGAAGGTCAATCGTTTCCAAATCGTTGCCATCGTAGTATATCTTACCTTCCGGTAGTGTGTAAAAGCCCATCAGTGCTTTGAGCAATGTGGTTTTCCCGCCACCCGAGAGACCCACAATACCAAGACTTTCACCCGCTTCTACTCTAAATGAAATATTGTGTAATATATCACGTCCAAATTCACTGTAGCGGAATGTGACATTGTTCACTTCTATCGTGCCACTTAAGTGTGCCGGAATAGTTTTAGCCGGGTTATATTCCCTATCGGCATCCAAAATCGGTTTAATATTGGTACACAATGATAAAAATTCCGGTATGGCATCGAGTGCCGTAATAAACCTCTTCATTACACTTTTAAACAGCAGAAACGTCGCAATATAAGCAACAAACATTCCGATTTCAACACCGCCGGTTATCGAAATAAGAAAAAATACAACTGCAACAGAACCATAGTCAAAAAACATCGTAAAGACATAAGTTGTAATGTCGATTTTTTTTATTTTTTTCTCGATATAACGTTTCTCTGAATCATACGTGCACCATTTATTGAAAACGCGTTCACCGGCGGACGAAACTTTGATTCTGTACATTCCTTCTATCGCTTGATGACCGAAGCTGATACACATAGCTTCAGCTGCGTTGTATTTTTTGAAATACAGGTATTTTTTCCGCCATGCGATAATATGAACCAAAAACAAAAACACAAACATCAGCAGAACATAAGGTGTTATTGCCGCATCAAATACAAACATCGCGATTATGTACACGAAAGAGAACAGGCTGATTATAATTGCTTGCAAATTATCAATAGAGAATATCCGCTTTATATTATCGATGCTTTTTATTTTTTGTAAAAGCTGACCTGTTGTATACTTCATGAAAAAAGGTATGCGAAGACTTAGCAGCCTGTCCCACAGAGCCACTTGCAGTGCAAAGCCGTCACGTGTATGGATTCTTGAGACACCTAAATTGATGACGACCGAAATCGCTGCATCGGCAATTCCAAAAAATATAAGAACAAATATGAAAACATAGAGTGCACCGATTAATCGCCCCGGAATTACAAAATCAAAAATTCGCTCTGCGATGATTGGTGGAATAACACCGACTATGTTTGCTAAAAAACTGCATATCAGGATGATTATAACATCTCTGTAAACATTTTCGCGTATTATAAAGCCCACGATATCCGCTGCTTTTAACGACTCTGACGGAAACGCATGAAATACCGCGATTGCATTTGCTTGAATGTTTGATGCAAATTTCTTGTTAACTCTCTGATACTGCGTTGTTTTGGGATTATACGCCTTGTATCCGTAGAAGACACAAGGAGTGAGTGCAAGAGGTGTTCCATCTTTGAGATAACCTATCATCACACCATTATTACTCTTCCACCAGTTTCGTCCCAGCACAACTTCTTTTTGTCTGAATCCTGAAAGATATAATGCATCATTGTCGGGATTGTTTTGCTCTTCAGATGAGCCTTTTACCGGCGCTTTCATCTCAACTTTGAAATAATCACATAAAATCCTGCATATCTTTGTATAATCATCGTCGTCATGATCGTTCCAAACAAGTTTTGGCAACACTTTATCTATTTCGGCAATCTGCTCTATAGCATGCTCGAAAACCAGCTCGTTATAATCACTTCTCTTTTGAAGCAGCTCTATTTCTGTTTTTTGCTTATCTTCCATAATCGAACCTATACCGCTTCTTGTTCAGGTTTTATGATCGAAGTATAAAATTCCGATGAATTAATTAGCTGATCATGTGTTCCCCTGTCAACGATTCTGCCCTTATCCATAATGATGATTTCGTCATATTCGGTGATATGCGTGAGTATGTTGGTCACGATAACACAAGCGCATTTGCGCCTAACCAGACTGTTCTCTATTTTCTGTCGGTTGAACGGGTCAACATAACCTGTCACTTCATCAAAGAAAACAACCGACGGGTCATGCAGCAGCGCACGTGCAATCTCCAACCTTTGCCTCTGACCGCCACTTAAATTTGTACCGTTTTCATATAATTCTGAATCGTAGGCACTGCCGAGAGATGCGATATATTCATGTATACACGCATCACTTGCGGCATTGTAGATTTCAGTATCGGAAACAGAGTCATCCCAAATAGTAATATTATCGCGAATCGAAGCCGCGAAGATGGTGATATGTTGGTTGGCTGAACCGATTGAATTAGCATATAATTGTTTGTTAATGCGACAGGGGTCAATACCGTCAATCGTTATTTCTCCGCTGCCGGGTTGATATAATCCTTGCAGGAGCTTTATGAGAGTTGTTTTCCCCGCTCCGGAGTTTCCGATGATCGCAACACGCTGACCGGGCTTAATTGTGAGGTTAATATTTTCCAGCACCGGTGTACCTTCGACATAACTAAAAGAAACATCCTTTACTTCGATCATGCCTTGCAGCTTTCCCGTAGTGATATCAGCGGCACTTTCACTTTCTTCTTCCCTGATATCGCTGCCAAACTCTTGTGTAAAATGTCCTAAGCGCTTCATGAAAAGTCCAAGTGTGAACTTTGAAAATATTAATGTTTTTAAAGGGATAAAGAAAGCGATGGCATAAGCTTGAAAAGCCATATAATCACCAACGGTCAAGCTTCGGTCCATAATCCTCATGGAGGAAATCAAAAGCAACAAACTAAGAAAAAGAACTTCTGTAATATTTCTGAAAGGTCTGTAAGCAAACATATATTCAATTTTTCTTCTCGCATTTATGAACTCTATTTTTTTGCCGAGCAAACGTTTAAAGAGTTGATTTTCCGATGCTGTTGCTTTAAAGGTTTCA